>Ga0247809_1000042_pt1 | contig 89269 bp, 87 predicted proteins | sample UWRJL104311B1_FD_180951 | JGI IMG/M metagenome (GOLD analysis project Ga0247809, IMG submission 180951) | Plant litter microbial communities from Arlington Agricultural Research Station in Wisconsin, United States - UWRJ-L104-311B-1 | ecosystem: Environmental > Terrestrial > Plant litter >... | reverse complement strand
CATAGCGTGAGAAACGTTATTTCCTACCATCGCTCTTTTACCTGTAAGGTCACAAACTCTTGACATTATACTTATCTTTTATCGTTATTCAAAATCAGGGTGCAAAGAAAAGAAAAATAAACGATTGTAGCAAAAAATTAGTGCACATTTTTTAAAATTTCTTTCTGTAATATTTCAAGACTCTTAATCGTGGCCCTATCTATCACTTTTTCACGGGGTTGACCAAAATTAAATTCTTCAACAATTACTTCTGTTGGTGTAGCCAAAGCGATAAAAACAGTACCAATTTCAGCATCTGAATCTCCTTTTGTTGGTCCGGCGTTCCCGGTAGTTGCAATTCCATAGTCCGTTTTCAGTATCTCTTTTACATTCAAAGCCATAGCTTTTGCCACTTGCGCACTTACCACTGAAAATTCATCTACCAAATCTTGTGAAACGCCCAAAACATTCACTTTTGCTTCGGTTGCATAGGAAACAACACTCCCTTTAAAATATTTTGATGAACCGGGAACTGCAGCTAAAATTGATGCAATTTTTCCGCCCGTAAAACTTTCAGCTGTCGAAATTGTTTTATTTTGTCCGGACAGCATTTTCCCAACTACGGTTTCAATCGTTTCATTTTCTTCATAACCTACTATAATATCGTGAATTATAGCATCGAGCGATTTTACATTTTCTTCAATCGCAGCTTCAAGCACTTCTTTATTTGTTCCTCTGGCCGTTAACCTCAAACGTACTCTTCCCGGATTTGGAAGGTATGCCAGCTTGATAAAATCAGGCAGATTGTTTTCCCAATTTTCGATACGTTCTGCGACTAAACTCTCGCCTTGTCCATACGTTAAAATGGTTTTATGAATGATATAAGGACGCTTGTATTCACGCACTATTTTAGGAATTATTTCTTCCTCAACCAAGTATTTCATCTCGTACGGAACTCCCGGAAGCGAAATAAATACGGTATTTTCTTTTTTCATCCACATTCCAGGTGCAGTACCAACCTGATTGTGCAATATTGTACAAGTTGACGGCACCAAAGCCTGATCTTTATTCATTTGAGTAATTGGCCGCTTATAAAAACCCTCAATTAATTGTGTAACATGTGCTAAAACTTCCGGATTTACAACCAGTTCGTCATCAAAATAATCACAGAATGTCTTTTTTGTTACATCGTCTTTTGTGGGTCCCAAACCTCCTGTTACGATCACTACATCTACTTTATTCTGAAGCTGTGAAAAAGTATCCAGAATATGCTTCTTGTCATCACTTATGGAAATCATCTCCGTAACCTCAACTCCAATTCGATCCAGTGATTTGGCTATAAATCCGGAATTTGTGTCAATAATCTGACCAATCAAAATTTCATCTCCAATGGTAATAATAGTTGCTTTCATGAAAGTTGTATTTTACTTATCCGTTTTGACAAGTCAGTGTTTTAAAGCCGCAAAGTTGTATCGAAACGGCTGCGTGAGGGGTAGGAACGGCATCCTTTTGTGACAAAAGAAATATCCCGTATAACGAAAACTTCCGGAACAAAAGATATAGTGGATGACCCGGCCTGATTTTTGACCCCATTTAAAAGGTCAAAAATCAGGACACGCTCAAATCAAAATCCTTATTGATTTCTTTGACAGCGTCGTTTACCTGTTTTTTTATACTTCTGAAAGTTTCGATAATTTCTTTTTTCTTACCACCTGATTTTGCCCAGGCTTCTACCTGAAGAATTTCTTCAAAAGCTACATTTAATCCCATCAAATCTAATGTGGGTTTGATTTTATGAGCGTATGAATAGGCATGTTTATGGTCTTTTTTCTTGATTCCTTCCCTTACCTGGTGTAAATCTTCAGGGATTTCTGTTACAAATAATTTTAAAATCTGATGAACAAACTCAGTATCATTGTCTGAAAGTGCGTATACTTTTGATAAATTGTACTTTAAAGCCATTATTTTACTTGTATTCTGAATAATTTTTTGTCTTCTAGAAATCCTTCCAGAACATCATTTGGTTTAACTGCTGCAACACCTTCGGGTGTTCCTGTAAAAATAATATCCCCAATTTTCAATGTGAAATATTGCGAAACAAAAGAAATAAGCTCATCTATTTTCCAAAGCATCAAACTTGTATTGCCCTTTTGAACGGTTTGCCCATTACTCGTCATTTCAAAATTAAGATTTTCCATGGAAGAAAAAAGCGTTTTTTGAACAAAATCACCAATAACAGCCGAGCCGTCAAATGCTTTAGCTTTTTCCCACGGCAAACCCTTCTCTTTTAATTTAGTCTGCAGATCACGTGCAGTAAAGTCAATACCAACACTTATTTCATCATAATATTTATGTGCAAATTTAGGTTCGATGTACTTTCCTACTTTGTTGATCTTAACAATAATCTCCAATTCATGATGAATATCCTCAGAGAATTCCGGAATCACAAACGGATGCTGCTTTAGCAAAACAGCCGAATCAGGCTTCATAAACACAACAGGTTCCGTTGGCCTTTCGTTCTTTAATTCTTCTATATGATTGGTATAATTTCTACCGATACAGATTATTTTCATATCTATTGCTGTTGGTTATTAGTTGTTTGTTGTTAGTTAAAAAACTATCAGCACAACTATCAACTTACTTGGTATTTAGTCTTCTTAGTTTTATGGCTGTCAATACTTTTTTTGTATACAGCGGAAAATCAGCATTTTGAATCCAGCTGAAATAGCCAGGTTCCGTCTCCAGTACTTTTTCTACTTTTGCTCCTTTGTGTTTTCCAAAAGTGAAAATTTCTTCATTATCCTTGTCAAAAGCAATCATACCTGCAAAATCAGCAATTTTTTTACGTGTTGTAAATTCAGACAATGACTTCATATCATTTTCCAGTTCAGGATAACGGTCTAGCTGCGCTTTTAGAATTTCGTAAGTTGCCATGGTATCAGCTTCGGCAGAATGGGCATTTTCAAGACTTTTACCGCAATAAAATTTCACGGCTGCGCTTAAAGTACGTTCTTCCATTTTATGAAAAATAGTCTGAACATCGACAGAAACTTTGTTTTTCATATCAAAATCGACTCCGGCACGAAGCAATTCTTCAGCCAAAAGCGGAATATCAAAACGATCCGAATTGAATCCGCCCAAATCACTGTCTTTAATCATATTATGAACCTGCGGCGCCAGTTCTGCAAAAGTAGGCTCGTTTGCCACTTTTTCATCGGTAATACCATGAACTGCCGTTGTCTGAGGAGGAATTGGAATGGTAGGATTTACCAGCCAAGTTTTACTTTCTTTATTTCCGTTTGGAAAAACTTTGAATATAGAGATTTCTACAATACGATCTTTTCCGATATCAATGCCTGTTGTTTCTAAATCGAAAAAGCACATAGGTCTACTAAGTCTGAGTTCCATTTTTTTGTTTTTGAATTTTACAAATGTAATTTTTAAAGCCGAAATTCTATATCCCTAAAGTAACTTTTTATTTAAAAATTCCTTATAATTACTGATTTTAACTTTTTAACTGCACTTATAAAACTTAAATTTTAATTTAGATGGATTTTTTATAAAACAAAAAACCCGACAAAATAAAAATTTGTCGGGTTTATTATATTTTATCTAACTAATTAGAAATTTCTGTCAATATCAAAAGCTTCCAGATATTCAGCTACGCGTTTTACAAAACTTCCGCCTAATGCCCCATCGACTACCCTGTGATCGTAGGAATGTGACAAAAACATTTTTTGACGAATACCGATAAAATCACCTTCCGGCGTTTCGATAACAGCAGGTACTTTACGAATGGCACCTAATGCTAAAATTCCAACTTGCGGCTGATTGATAATCGGTGTTCCGAAAACACTTCCAAAAGTACCTACGTTTGTTACAGTGTAAGTTCCGCCTTGCGTATCGTCCGGTTTTAGTTTTCCTGCTTTTGCACGGTTTCCTAAATCGTTAACCGCTTTAGCCATTCCCACAAGATTTAACTGGTCTGCATTTTTAATAACAGGAACAATCAGATTGCCGTTTGGCAGTGCGGCAGCCATCCCTAAGTTTATGTTTTTCTTTTTGATGATATAATCTCCTTCAACTGAAATATTGATTCCCGGATAATCTTTTATTGCTTTTGCTACAGCTTCCATAAAAATTGGAGTGTACGTCAGTTTTTCACCTTCTCTCTTTTCAAAAGCAGTTTTTACCTTATCTCTCCATTTTACGATATTGGTTACATCAACTTCAATGAAAGATTGTACGTGTGCAGAAGTCTGAATAGAGGCCGTCATATAACCCGAAATCAGTTTACGCATTCTGTCCATTTCGATGATTTCATCACCTCCGTTTACAGAAACCGGCGCAGTTTGAGGACTTGTTTGAATTGCCGGCTCAACTATTTTAGGAGCAGCCGTTTCTTTTGCCGGAATTGCAGCACCAGATTTTCTGTCTTCAACATACTTGAGAATATCTTCTTTGGTCACCCTGCCTTCTTTTCCGGTACCTGAAATACCTTCTAATTCAATTAGTGAAATACCTTCTTCTTTTGCAATATTTTTTACTAATGGAGAAAAGAATTTATCTGAATTAGAAAAATCCTGAGGCGTTGATACAATTTCCTGTGCTGCTTCAATTGTTTTTTCAATTTCTACGGCTTCTGCAGGAATAGTTGCTTCTTCAGTTAGATCTGCTGTTGACGCATCACTTTCTGTTTCAATAATTGCTATGGTTTGACCCACCTGAACTAAATCGTCTTTGCCAAATAACTGCTCTACCAAAATACCGGACACCTCACTTGGCACCTCACTGTCAACCTTATCTGTTGCTATTTCTAGTACAGCTTCATCAGCTTCAATTTTGTCTCCAACTTCTTTCAACCAGTTTGTAATGGTTGCTTCAGCTACACTTTCTCCCATTTTTGGAAGCTTTAATTCAAATCTTGCCATATTATTAACCTAAAAGGTGATTTCGATTTTCAGATTGCGAAATTACTGAATATTTTGAATATAAATTAAACAAAATACATTTTTTACTCGATTTTAACCATTTTACCACGTTCGTTTTTCGAATCACTTCCTATGATAAAGCTGGTGTTTTTGGGGAAAATTTTAAAAGTAATACTCTTATCTTTAAAGGTTTCTAAGATTTCGATACATTTTTTGAATGAAACATAGTGATTATCCAAAATAATCTCGACTCTTTTACCTGTTGAAACGAGGCACGAATTTACTGTTTTTTCTTTTTTTAAATCCAAAAAGAGTACTTTATTTTTTAAAACAGCACCCAGTTTATCGCTTAAAAATTCGTTTGAGGAATATAAAATATAACTTTCAGGTAATGGATTTGCTTTTGGTTTTCCCTGAAACATTTTTACAAATGAAAAAAACAGAATTCCAATTTTTATGAATACAGTAAAAAAAAGTGAAGTTTGAAAGTGCTTTTGATAGAAAAATTCCATCGCCTCCTGAAATCGCTTCATGTATTTTTCATCCTTGACAGTACTTTCTCCTTTGTAATGAATAACTGTTGTATCATGAAAGTAATAATTTTGTCTTCCTTTTTGCAAAACCATATAAGAAAGGTCAATATCATCTGAATACATAAAACATTTTTCATCAAACCCGCCTGTTTCAATATATAAACTTCGTTCCATTACCATAAAGGCTCCTACCAAAATGGACACTTTACCCGTTTTGTTTTCCGGAACATGCATGGCATAATATTGATTGAAAAGTCTGGAGCGTGGAAAAATTTTGTACAATCCGAAAATCTTGGTAAAAGCGACCCACGGTGTTGGTACTCCACGCTTACTTTCCGGCAGAAAATTTCCTGTTCCGTCAATCAGTTTGCATCCGACTATTCCGAGATCTGTTTGTTTTTCGGCGAAAGCCAGAACTTTAAAAAAGGTATCTTCAGCTACCACAGTATCCGGATTAAGAATACAAATGTATTTTCCTTTGGCATTAGCGACTCCGATATTATTACCTGTAGGAAAACCTGAGTTTTGTTTATTTACAATAAGCTTTACGTCGGGGAATCGCTGCTGCATCATCAAAACACTATCGTCATCCGAGTTATTATCAATGACAATAATTTCTGCTTCCATTTCTGAAATCGCATTTTGAACACTCAAAACACATTGTTCTAAAAAGTACCGGACATTATAATTAAGGATGATAACTGATAATTGCATATACATTATTATAAAAAGTCAACAGTTAATCAGTCACTCATTGGCTATTCATTGTTCTAACTTTAAAGCACCAAAATTAATTTTATTTTACTTAGTTATACCTTAAAAATTAATTTTTATGCCAATTGGAAGTATATTTGACTCTAATGAATAGCAAACAAAATAGTATGATCCGACAATTCGCCCTGTTAACAATTATTCTTTTTATAACTTCAGGTTTCATTAGTAAGTCCTTTTTAAAATTAGAAACTGATCTCGTCAAATCAAATGTTTGGCATATTGCAGGACCTGTAACTGAAAGCCAAAAACAATTAATTACTTTCGGGAAAAAGAAGGCATCGTTCGTATCACCGCAACGGATAATCCGATTGGTGAAATTGAATTGAATGTCATGATTACAGCTTCTGAATCAAATGACGGAGTTCCTGTTAATTTATCAGACGATTCAAAATTTGTACAGATTACCTATATAACCCAACCGATAAAATTACAGGCACGCGAAGGAAATGAAAACGGAACCGGATGCATTCACGGTGGTTCTCATCCAAGAGTTGATTTGCCATCATCCCCCAATAAATTCAAAACTATAAAAATCCCATGGAAAAATTTCAGGCAGGACGGATTAAAAAACGGAAAACTATTGGATATCCATAACCTTTGCAAATTCAATTTCGTAAACTACAGTCCTGCTCCAGGAGCACTGATTGAAATAAAAGCGGTTATAATTGAAAATTGAAATGTCAATTTATAAAGCTTTACTTTTGATTAAAGTTGATTACTAAAACTTATGACGAGAATATTTTTATTTTACTTTTTGGGAATCATTTCAGCTACAGCTCAAATTTCAGGCTGTACAGATGCTCATGCAAAAAACTTCAATCCGAATGCGACAACAAATGACGGAAGCTGCTTGTACAATTCATTTAAGATAAAACCGGAATACTCCATCAGACTTAGTGATTCTGTCAAAGAAACTTCAGGATTACTTTCTTTTGACAATTTGTTATGGACTCATAATGACGATCATGATACCACCCTTTACGGACTGGACACTTTAGGGGAAATTCGTAAAAAAGTTGTTTTAGAAAAAGTAATTAATCATGACTGGGAAGAAATTTCACAAGACAGCACTCATTTATACATTGGTGATTTTGGAAATAATTTATCAGGAAACAGAACCAATCTGCATATTTTGAAAATTGAAAAAAAATCGTTTTTGGGAGGCCATTCAATTATTGACACCATTTCTTTTTCTTATTCAGATCAGTTGGATTTCAATTCAAAACACAACACTACCAGTTTTGACTGTGAAGCCTTTATCGTTTCTAAAGACAGTATTTATATGTTTACGAAGCAATGGAAATCATCCAAAACTGCTGTTTATTGCTTACCGAATCAGCCGGGCCATTATCTTGCAAAATTCAAAGAAACATTAGATACTAAAGGTCTGATTACGGGCGCTACATATTTAGAGTCGAAAAAACGGATTGTTCTTTGCGGCTATTCAAAAAAAGGAAAACCTTTTTTATATCTTTTGTACGACTTTAAAAATCATGATTTTTTATCCGGTAATAAAAGAAGAATCAATCTTCCTTTTACTTTTCTTCAGGCTGAAGGTATTGCCACAAAAGATGGACTTCATTATTATCTAACAAATGAAGCCTTGATCCGGAAGCCTGTTTTGAATATTCCACAGCAAATGCATTTTTTAGATCTTACTTGCATATTCCAAAAAAAAGACTGACTTAAAATTAAGTCAGTCTTTTGTAGATGCAAGTATTAATTTGAGTAATTATTTTATCTTCAAAATACCAATGTAGTCATTTGCATTCAGCATAATTTCACCATCTTTAATTACTACGCATTTGTTGAAATCTGACCTAATATCACTTTTATCATAAGAATAGATGATTTCTTTTTTCATTTCACCCTTTGCATTAACTGTAACAAGAAATAAGGAATTGTTAGTATCTCTTGAAAAAATACTTGTTGTACTCTTTTTGATATCCTTATCAGTATTTACATTATCATTTTTGGTTTCATCCTCATAAACAACATACGTTTTACCCTTGTAAGTTGTCGTTAATAATGATGGATTTTTTACATCTTTTTGGAATTTAGGAATTTTTACCATTCCTTTCACTTCTGACTTGTTGTCCAGATTAATAACCGCGATATCACAATAAAAATAAACATAATAGCCATTCCCTTGATATCCGGAATGATACACTGCTTTATACTGTTCAGCAACAATAGAAACACTACCGTCTTTCAGTTCGTGAACTTCTCTCACTTTAAATGGAACATATTCCGAGACCTTGCTAACTTTATCAGGGTATAAAGCACTAACGCTAATTACTTTATTTTGCTTTTCTGCAAATGTTTTACAGTCATTTTTGACAATAAATAATTCGTCTGAAACCAACTCTCTCTTTTTGCTTTTTAAGAAACCTTTTATAATTGGAGACAAAAAACCAGTACAAATAAGTGTATTATCTTTTGTTATGTTTAAGTAGAAAGAGTCAATCATTTTATTTTTATACTCATAAACTATATTCTTGACTTCATCATTTTTGCCATACACAATTACATTAGTATACGTTTCAGATTCCTCTTTCTTTTGTTCTTTTTTAGGCTTGGTCACTTCTGAATTCACATAAAAATTCTGGTAATCGTCAAGATGACAATTATAAACCTCCATATCCTCTGCATTGTGAGGTAAAACTACTGTTTTCTCGTTTAGGACATTTTTTAACTTTGCATCAAAAATTTTATATTGAATAGAATTTGGTTTGCTTTTCTTTTTTCCTTGTAATTCTGTCCAAACTACTATTTTGGTAGAATCAGGAGAAATTCTTACCCCGTATTTTACCATTTCCTTGTAGTTTACTTCACTTAAAACCATTGTTTCTTCAATTGGCACAAAGTCTTTATTTGTTTTTGAAGCATATATTGAAAAAGTTTTCTTTTTTCTTTTATGCTCTGATAGCAAATGAATAATATCCTTACCTAAAAAGTAATTTTTAATATACTGATATTCAATATCTGCCAATTTAAAATTAGCATCAACTTCTTTTTTCAATACCGCTTTTTCATCAAAAGTTTTAAAAACTAAATTATTATCCTTTGTAGTATTCCGGGTGTAATAATTTCCATTCTTACCCCCAACAATAACTTCACTCCCGTTTGTTTTCATTTTATCAGACCATCTCAAACTTACATTTTGAGAAAAACTCTGTATACATAACAACAAGAAAATTAATTTTAAATATTTCATTTTGTAATTTTTTATGGACAAAAATAACTTATTTTCGTGCCGAAAAACAAGCAAAAAAATGAAAAAAATTACCCGCCTATTTACCATTATGCTCATAAGCAGCGCCACTTTTGCGCAATCTGCTGACGAACAAAACGTTGAGCATTCAAAAATAAAAGTATATAATGCAGACCAGTCCGAAAAAGACCAGTCTGACAACTCATACCGATGGGCAATAAAGACTGATTTGACTTCTTTAATCTCTCAGGAATTCCCCCTAATTGTAGAATACCGCATAGCAAAAAGAATAAGTGTAGAAGCTTCTGCAGCTGTTACCTATGCCTATTTTTCTAATGATGATTATTTCGACCAGCTAAAAAATGAAGATCTGGACAAAAAACCAGAAACCGATAATGCTTTCAGGTTTGGTGTAAAATATTATCCTTCCCATATTACCAATGCATTAGACGGATGGTTTTTGGGAGTTCAGGCATTTACCAAAAACACTAAAAGAAGTTACGATGATTCCAACAATATTGGCAAAGAAGTACTGGATACAAAAAACAAGGAAGGAATAGCGCTTCAGATAGGAAATCAATTTTTTTCTGACAGCAATTTCCTTTATGAAATAATATTAGGTGTTGGTGTGGCAAATACTACAAGGGATTACTACGTTAGAAGCCCCTTATCTGTAATGGATTTTGATAATGTAAAAGAAAAAAACACCGCTTTTTATTTTCAGCTTGGGTTGAGAGTTGGGTTTGGGAATTAATTTCAAAAATTATTTCGCTAAATACCGTAAAATTCCTCAACATAATTCTTCTTCAATAATAGATTTGAATCAACTATTGGTATATGGATAGATAATAAACTACTTTTGCAAAAAAATTATTCTTGTGAATTATCTATCTGTAGAAAATATATCGAAGTCATTTGGAGAAAGAACCTTGTTTGACAACATTTCTTTTGGAATCAATAAAGACCAAAAAATTGCTTTCATTGCCAAAAATGGTTCTGGAAAAACAACCATCATGAGTATTATTAATGGTCTTGATGAGCCTGACACCGGACAAGTGGTTTTGAGAAAAGGCATCAGAATGGCATTCCTTTCGCAAGACAATAATTTACAGGAAGAATTAACCATAGAGGAAAGTATTTTCGCTTCTGACAATGAAACTTTAAAGGTAATCGAAGCTTACGAAAAAGCATTAGAAAATCCGAATGACGAAGAAGCCTATCAAAAAGCTTTTGACGGAATGGATCAACATAATGCGTGGGACTTTGAAACACAATACAAACAGATTCTTTTTAAATTAAAACTGGAGGATTTTAAACTAAAAGTAAAAAATCTTTCCGGTGGACAGAAAAAACGCCTTTCATTGGCAATCATTTTAATCAATCGCCCTGATTTATTGATTCTGGATGAGCCAACCAACCACCTGGATCTGGAGATGATTGAATGGCTGGAAAGTTATTTTGCCAAAGAAAACATCACGCTGTTTATGGTAACGCATGACCGTTTCTTTTTAGAGCGTGTTTGTAATGAAATTATTGAATTAGACAACGGAAAATTATACCAGTACAAAGGAAATTATTCCTATTATTTAGAGAAAAAAGAAGAAAGAATCACTTCTGAAAATGCCAGCGTTGACAAAGCCAAAAATTTATTCGTAAAAGAATTGGAATGGATGCGTCGTCAGCCAAAAGCAAGAACAACAAAATCAAAATCGCGTCAGGATGATTTTTATGTAATCAAGGAAAAGGCACAAAGTCGCCGCCAGGAAAACAAAGTAGAACTTGAAATCAACATGGAACGTATGGGAAGCAAGATTATCGAGCTTCATAAAATTTCCAAGAAATTCAAGGATCATGTTATTCTGGATAACTTTAGCTTTGACTTCCAGCGTGGAGAACGTATCGGAATTATTGGTAAAAACGGAACAGGAAAATCTACTTTTTTAAATCTTCTTACGGGAACACTTCCTTTAGATAGCGGACGTGTTGTAAAAGGTGAAACGATAAAAGTGGGCTATTATACGCAAAGCGGAATCAACCCGAAACCTAATCAGCGTGTTATTGATATTATTAAGGAATACGGAGAATTCATTCCGTTGGCAAAAGGCCGAATGATTTCGGCTTCGCAATTGTTGGAACGTTTTCTTTTTGATGCCAAAAAACAGTATGATTTTGTTGAAAAATTAAGCGGTGGCGAATTGAAACGTTTGTATTTGTGTACTGTTTTGATTCAGAATCCCAACTTCCTGATTTTGGATGAACCAACAAACGATTTGGATATTGTCACTCTGAACGTTTTGGAAAGTTTTCTTTTAGATTATCCGGGCTGTTTATTGGTAGTTTCACACGACCGTTATTTTATGGATAAAATTGTGGATCATTTATTCATTTTCAGAGGAAAAGGTGAAATCGAAAACTTCCCTGGAAACTATTCTGATTTCAGAGCTTATGAAGACAGTGCCGATGTGGCCCAAAAAGAAGAAAATAAAGCCGAAAAAAAAGACTGGAAACAAAACAATCCAACCGGAAATCTAACATTCAACGAACAAAAGGAATATCAAAAACTGGAAAGAGAAATTAAAGATCTGGAAATTGATAAAACTAAAATCGAACAATTATTTTCTGAAGGAAAAGTAGCAGATAGTGATATTGAGAAAAAAGCAAACGAACTTCAAAACATCATCAATAAAATAGACCAAAAAGAAGAACGCTGGTTTGAGCTTTCTGCCAAAATTGAAGGATAATAATTACTCTTTTTTGAATTTAAGTTAAACTTTTTTCTTTTTGATTAAAATTCTTATTTGATTATTATATTTAACATTTTTAAAATCAATTCCATGAAAAATATTTTATCTGTCCTAATAATTATGACCCTTTTTATTTCTTGTTCAAATGAATCAAAATTTGATCAGGGACCTCAAAAAACAGATTATACTGTCGAAAATGAAAAGGAAATCACAGATTATATAGCTAAAAATAATTTAACAGCAGTAAAAAGCGGAACAGGTTTATATTATGTCATTGATGAACCCGGAACAGGTAATCAACCTACAGCAACTTCTAATGTGACAGTTGTTTATAAAGGATATTACACAAACGGAAATATTTTTGATCAAAGTAAACCTGAAGGAGTTTCTTTTCCGTTAAATGGAGTTATAAAAGGCTGGACAGAAGGAATTCCTTATTTTAAAACCGGCGGAAGCGGAATTCTTCTGGTTCCCTCCCATTTAGGATATGGACCTTTTAATTACAGAGGAATTCCAGGAGGATCTGTGCTAATTTTCGATGTAAAATTAATTTCTATTAATTAAAACATTAGTTTTAAAGTTCAGTTTTCAGTTTTATAATAACTAAGAATTCAAACTAAAAACCGGAAATGCTTTTTCAAATACAATCCTATTTAAAATTCCTTTGGAAATCCAAAAATGAACATGCGGTTCATTCACCTTTTGTATTTAATTTATTGACAAAATGTTTCTACGACAAAAAGTCAAAACCCGAATACTTGATCCTAAACGATTACAGGAAATCACTTCTGCAAAATAAAAATTATATTGAAATTACTGATTTCGGAGCCGGTTCAAAAGTTTTTAAATCGAACAAAAGACAAATTTCAAAAATTGCCCAAACTGCCGGAATTTCTCCTAAACGTTCCAAATTATTATTTAGGGTAGTAAATTACTTTAAACCTGCAACAATTTTAGAAATCGGAACTTCGTTGGGTCTGGCAACTTCGTCACTGGCTTTAGGAAATCCAAAAGCAAAAGTAACTACACTCGAAGGTTGTCCGGAAACGGGAAATCAATGCCAATTACAATTTCAAAAATTCAATTTCAAAAATGTTGAATCTGTAATAAGTGAATTTGACAAGTATCTGACTTCTGATCAAATTCCGGCTTTAAAATTTCAGTTTATTTACTTTGACGGAAATCATTCCAAAAAAGCAACTTTAAAGTATTTTGATTTGTTGTTACATACAATTTCCAATGATTCGGTCTGGATATTTGATGACATTCACTGGTCGTCTGAAATGGAAGAAGCCTGGGAAATGATTAAGAATCACCCAAAAGTCACCGTAACTATAGATACGTATCAATGGGGATTTGTGTTTTTCAGAAGAGAGCAGGAAAAAGAACACTTTACAATAAGGGCATAAAAAAATGACAACCATTTCTGATTGTCATTTCCAAAAAACTAATTAAACCTAACTAACCTATTTTTTTGCAGCAGCGTTCTCTTCTGATTTAGCTCCAATTCTGTTAACAGTATACATTGGTGCAAATTTCACTTTTAAAGCTGCAATCTTTCTGTTATCTTCAGCTGAAAGACCTTCTTTTTCAACTGTATTTTTACGGCTGTCAAGAGCTTCGTACATCAATTTGATTTCATCCCAGTCTTCACGGGAATAGCTGTCTTTATTTTTTTGTGCTGTATTTACAAATTGATCATAAACACTAAGAATATTTTTGGAATTTACCCAACTAAAACTCATGTCATCACCAATTTTTCCTTCACCAAATAATGCATTACGCAATTGTTGTTTAGAACTAACTTCAGGGGCAAAAACGGCGTTCATTTCATTTTTGAACTCTTCGTATTTTATCTTACTTGTATTGATTTTTTCTGTTTCAGCAGTATTATCTTTAAGATCTGCCAATGCCAGCTGAGCATTTTCAGCTCTTCTGTTATATTCAGCATCAACATCTTTCCAGTCGGCTTTCAAGTCGTCTGCCTTAACGTTTTTAACTGAATCTACATAAGCTACGTAAGAGTCAATTGTTTTTTGAGCTTGTTCTTGTTTTTCATCTTTACATGATGTAAAACCCAATGCAATTAATGCGATACCTGATAAAAGTTTTATGTTCTTCATAATTTTGATTTATTAAATTAATACATCACAAATTTACTTAACAACCAAGTCAGTAAAATTACATTATTGTCATGTTTTTAAAATTAAAAACATTTTAAAAATATAAAACATAACTAAAAGTGATAATTACATAAATACAATCTAAAAAGATATAACAATTTATGTTTTTTAAAATATATAATTTTTACACTTTTTTATGAAGGGCTGTAACAAAATCCGATTCTAAACAACTTATACTTTTTTATTAAGAAGTGTTTTGTACTTTTAAATCCAAATTATAAAACGAAATGGCAAATCCATTAATTAAGATAACCAACATCAAAAGAGATTTTGTACTGGGCAACGAAATTGTTTATGTATTAAAAGGTATCGATTTAGAAATCAAGAAAGGAGAATATGTCGCTTTAATGGGACCATCAGGATCAGGAAAATCTACTTTAATGAATTTATTAGGCTGTCTTGACACTCCAACTTCCGGACATTATGTATTGAATGGAAAAGATGTCAGTCAGATGAAAGATGATGAATTGGCTGGAATAAGAAACAAAGAAATTGGTTTTGTATTTCAGACTTTTAATCTTTTGCCAAGAACAACAGCTTTAGACAATGTAGCTTTACCAATGATTTATGCAGGATATTCAAAATTGGAACGAAATACGCGTGCTATTGAAGTTCTGAAACAAGTCAATCTTGCAGACAGGATGGATCACCAGCCCAATCAGCTTTCGGGAGGGCAGCGCCAGCGTGTTGCAATTGCACGTGCTTTGGTAAATAAACCTTCCATTATATTAGCGGATGAGCCAACAGGAAACCTGGACAGTAAAACTTCTGTAGAAATTATGAAGCTTTTTGGAGACATTCACGCACAGGGAAATACAGTAATCTTAGTAACTCACGAAGAAGATATTGCCGCTTATGCACATCGTGTCATTCGTTTGCGTGATGGTCTGATTGAAAGTGACACAACTAAATAATTGCAGATTTTTAATTTTAGATTTTAGATTGTTTTCTAAATCTTAAAATTCCAGCATTTCAATCTAAAATCAGAAATCTATATTCAAAAAATGAAAGTATATACCAAAACAGGCGATAAAGGAACAACGGCACTTTTTGGTGGCACAAGGGTTCCTAAAGATCATATCCGCATTGACAGTTATGGCACTGTTGACGAACTAAATTCATATATAGGATTGATTCGTGATCAGGAAATTGATTCTCATTATAAAGATATCCTTATCGAAATTCAGGACCGTCTTTTTACAGTTGGTGCAATTTTGGCAACACCGCAGGAAAAAGAAGTTTTAAAAAACGGCGAATTGCGATTAAAAAACCTTGGAATAGTTGAAACTGATATCGAATTATTAGAAAACGAAATTGACAAAATGGAAGAAAGTCTTCCGCAAATGACACATTTTGTTTTACCAGGAGGCCATCCCACCGTGTCACATTGTCATATAGCACGTTGTATTTGCCGTCGTGCAGAGCGCCTGGCTGTCCATTTAAGCCATAATGAACACGTTCCTGAAATCGCAATTATGTACTTGAACCGACTTTCTGACTACCTTTTTGTATTGGCACGGAAGTTGTCTTCTGACTTAAAAGCGGATGAAGTGAAATGGATTCCCAGAAATTAAAATTTTACATTTTAGAGTTCAGATTTTAGATTTTGTAGCATTCTAACAATCTAAAATCAACAATCTAAAATCTGCAATTATAGAGACGTTCTTAAATTTTACTAAAATAAATCAAAATTTACTTGTCTTTTTCAGTAAAAAATTTATTTTTGCACAAACTAAATCGACAAAAGATGTATTGGACATTAGAATTAGCATCCTATTTAAGTGATGCACCGTGGCCTGCTAACAAAGACGAACTTATTGACTACGCCATTAGAGCAGGAGCTCCTTTGGAAGTAGTAGAAAACCTACAGTCGATTGAAGACGAAGGCGAGATATATGAATCAATGGAAGAAATTTGGCCTGATTATCCAACAGACGAAGATTATCTTTGGAATGAGGATGAATATTAAAAAATAAACCAAAGGAAAAAGTCTCATCACCGAGGCTTTTTTTTTGGTTCAAATACACATTTACATAAAATAGAAATACAACAAATCATGAGTTTCATAAACAGTATTATTAAAGTCTTTGTAGGTGATAAATCACAAAAAGATGTCAAAGCTTTACAGCCTTATTTAAACAAAATTAAAACATTCGAAACCAGCTTAATAAGTTTGTCTCACGACGAATTAAGAGCCAGAACCGCATATTTTAAAGAAAAAATAAAAGAAGCCAGAGCTGACAAGGATGCTAAAATTGCTTCGCTTAAAGCAGAAGTAGAAAACATCGAAGACATTGATAAAAGGGAAGATCTTTACGAGTCTATTGATGCACTTGAAAAAGAAGCTTATGAAATTTCAGAAAAAACGTTGTTAGAAATTCTTCCGGAGGCTTTTTCTGTAGTAAAAGAAACGGCTCGTCGTTTCAAAGACAATTCGTTTATTGAAGTGACAGCAACTGCAAAAGACCGTGAATTTTCAGCTGCCAAAACTTATATTACAATTGAAGGTGACAAAGCAATTTGGGCCAACAAATGGAATGCTGCAGGGAAGGAAATTACCTGGGACATGATTCATTATGATGTTCAGTTAATTGGTGGTATGGTTTTGCACGAAGGTAAAGTTGCCGAAATGCAAACTGGTGAAGGTAAAACTCTTGTTGCTACACTTCCACTTTATCTGAACGCTTTAACCGGAAATGGAGTTCACCTGGTAACTGTGAATGATTATCTGGCAAAACGTGACAGCACATGGAAAGCACCATTATTCGAATTTCATGGTTTAACTGTGGATTGTATCGATAATCACCAGCCAAGTACAGAACAAAGAAAAAAAGCATACGACGCAGATATCACTTACGGAACCAATAACGAATTTGGTTTTGACTACTTAAGAGATAACATGGCACATTCGCCAAGCGATTTAGTACAAAGAAAACACAACTACGCTATTGTCGATGAGGTCGATTCTGTATTAATTGATGATGCAAGAACGCCGCTTATCATTTCAGGACCAGTTCCTCAGGGAGATCGTCATGAATTTAATGAGTTGAAACCAAAAATTGAAAACCTGGTTGCTCAACAACGTGTGCTGGCAAATGGTTTTCTTGCAGAAGCGAAAAAATTAATCAAAGAAGGAAAAACTAAAGAAGGCGGTTTCTTATTGCTAAGAGCTTACAGAAGTTTACCTAAAAATAAAGCATTAATTAAATTTTTGAGTGAAGAAGGAATCAAACAATTGCTTCAAAAAACCGAAAATCAATACATGCAGGATAACAATCGCGAAATGCATAAAGTGGATGAAGCTTTGTATTTCGTTATTGAGGAAAAAAACAATCAGGTTGAATTGACTGATAATGGTATCCAATATCTTTCAGGAGATACGGATTCCGACTTTTTCGTACTTCCGGATATCGGAACAGAAATTGCAGCTATTGAAAGACAAAAACTGGATAAAGACGCTGAAGCGGAAGCAAGAGAAAGATTATTCCAGGATTTTGGAGTAAAAAGCGAACGTATTCACACTTTAACACAACTTTTAAAAGCATACGCTTTATTCGAAAAAGATGTAGAATATGTGATCATGGACAACAAAATTATGATTGTCGATGAGCAAACTGGTCGTATCATGGATGGCCGTCGTTATTCTGACGGATTGCACCAGGCGATCGAAGCGAAAGAAAATGTAAAAATCGAAGCCGCTACACAAACTTTTGCAACTGTTACATTACAGAATTATTTCAGAATGTACAGCAAATTAGGTGGTATGACTGGTACAGCTGTTACAGAAGCTGGCGAGTTATGGCAAATTTACAAACTTGACGTTGTTGAAATTCCAACCAACCGTGCCATTTCAAGACAAGACAAAGAAGATTATATCTACAAAACAACACGTGAGAAATTCAATGCTGTAATTGAAGATGTTACTGAATTATCAAATGCAGGAAGACCGGTATTGATCGGAACAACTTCTGTAGAGATTTCAGAATTATTAAGCCGAATGTTGAAAATGAGAGGCGTTACGCATAACGTTTTGAATGCAAAAATGCACAAACAAGAGGCACAAATCGTTGAAGAAGCAGGTAAAGCCGGAGTTGTAACTATTGCTACAAACATGGCTGGGCGTGGTACCGATATTAAATTATCTCCAGAGGTAAAAGCCGCCGGAGGTTTAGCAATCGTAGGGACGGAACGTCATGATTCACGTCGTGTCGACAGACAGTTACGTGGTCGTGCAGGACGTCAGGGAGATCCGGGAAGTTCTCAGTTTTATGTTTCTTTGGAAGATAACCTAATGCGTTTATTCGGTTCTGAAAGAGTTGCCAAAGTAATGGACAGAATGGGATTAAAAGAAGGTGAAGTGATTCAGCATTCTATGATGACCAAATCTATTGAACGCGCTCAGAAAAAAGTAGAAGAAAACAACTTTGGTGTTCGTAAACGTTTACTGGAATATGATGACGTAATGAACTCACAACGTGAAGTAGTGTACAAACGTCGTCGTCACGCCTTATTTGGTGAGCGTTTGAAACTGGATATCGCTAATATGCTGTATGATACTTGTGAAGTAGTAGTAAGCCAAACCAAACCTGCAAATGATTTCAAAACATTTGAATTTGATCTGATCCGTTATTTCTCTATCACTTCTCCAATTACGGAAGCTGAATTTACAAGATTATCAGATATTGAAATTACCGGAAAAATATATAAAGAAGCTTTGGCTTTCTACACCGAAAAAACAGAAAGAAGTGCCAGAGAAGCTTTCCCAATCATAAAAGGAGTTTACGAAGAACCAAACAATCATTTTGAAAGAATCGTAGTTCCGTTTACTGATGGTATCAAAACACTGAATGTGGTTACTGACCTGAAAAAAGCTTATGAAAGTGAAGGAACACAATTAATTGCTGATTTCGAGAAAAACATCACTTTATCTATTGTTGATGAAGCCTGGAAAAAACATTTACGCAAAATGGACGAATTGAAACAATCTGTTCAGTTGGCTGTTCACGAACAAAAAGATCCATTGCTTATCTACAAATTAGAAGCTTTTAATTTGTTTAGAGGAATGTTGGATAACGTAAATAAAGAGGTTATTTCATTCTTGTTCAAAGGTGACTTGCCTGCTCAAAACGTTCCTGAGATTCATGAAGCGAGAGAAGTCGTTCGTCAAAAAGAAAATTTAAAATTAACTAAAGACGAAATCGTTAACAGTGAAGATATCAACCGCGAAGCGGGAGAAACACAACAGCGTCAGGTTACGGAAACTATCGTAAGGGATATGCCGAAAATCAACCGTAATGACACCGTAACGGTTCAGGAAGTAGCGACAGGTAAAACTGAAACCATGAAATTCAAAAAAGCTGAAACCCTGATCGCTAATGGCGAATGGGTTCTTGTTAAATAATAAAGCTATTCTAATATAGTATGGACTGAAACCATAAATCCGCAATTCACATAATTGCGGATTTTTTTTGTAAAAAAGCGTCTGTTTTATTAGCGATAAAAAGCAATAAGCTGTATTTTTGCACTCTAAACATTGAATCAGCCAATTGAAGCAGCTTTTAATCATATTTCTTTCCTGTATGCTCCTGGTACCATCTTTTGGTAATTTCTTTGTTTATACCTCTTTCAAATTAAATCAGGAAGAGATTTCGAAAACAATATGTGTGCAGCGTAAAACATTGAACAATAGCTGTAATGGCCGTTGTGAACTTCAAAAAAGTCTTAAAAAATACGCTGATAATGAAAAGAAAATGCAGGACAACCTAAAAGAGAAATCTGAAGTTGTTTACATTCAAAATACAATTACAGCTCCGTACCAATTAGTAGCACCAATCGAAACGACAGCACAAAACTTTGCTGCTCTGGATAAAAAACCAATTTCGGTTTCCGATGTTGCTTTTCACCCGCCTTCCCTATTTATATAATTTTTTAAATCCGATTTCATTTTTTTTCATTGAAATCCATTTTCATTGGTTTAGAATCAATGGAAAACGTGTTTGCGCACTTCTTAAATTTAAAATAATATTATATAAAAATCATAAAATGAAAAATTCTTTATACAGAGCTTTGGCTATTGTAGCACTATCTATATCCTTATTTTCTTGTTCAAACGACGATAACAGCGAAACAATTTCAGGAAACGGAAAAATTACCTTAAAATTTGATAACGCTTACGGCGACAATGATCTAATTTTAAACACACAAGGAAATACAACTTCTAATAATGAAGTATTAAAAGTTAGTCTTGTAAAATACATTGTTAGCAATGTGGTTTTCACAAAAGCTGACGGAAGCACTTTTACCTATCCAAAAAGCAAAAGCTATTTTATCGCTGATGAATCTACAGCAGCCGGACAACAATTTCAACTCACAGATATCCCTGCAGGAGATTACGTAAAGGTAAAATTCGGGATTGGAGTTGATGAAGAACAATGGAAATTAGGTGCTGCGGGGCAAGGCGATTTTCTTGCCCAGGCAGATGCTGCCGACATGATGTGGTCGTGGGCTGCAGGTTATAAATTCCTTGCTTTCGAAGGTACATTTACCTCATCAACTGTTTCTACACCAACTCCTTTTATGATTCACACCGGAAAAACCGGAACCGATTATAATTATACCGAAGTAACCTTAGATTTGCCTACAAAAGCGTTGGTGCGTACCAACATAACTCCTGCCGTTCACATTATTACTGATCTTTCAAAAATTATCGACGGCAAAAACAAAATCAAACTTTCAGACAACAACATGGGCGGAATGGGTGCAATGATCATGGGCGGTGCTAACCTTCCTTTGATTACCCAAAACGTTTCAACGATGTTTAAAATAGACCACGTACACAACGATTAATTTTATTGTCAGGAGCACAAAACTTTCGGTTTTTCAGAAATCAGGTCCCGCTATCCGCTATATCTTTTGCGGCGAACCCCGCCACAAAAGGATACCGCTGCTATCGGGGCTAAACGAGAACTTTTGTGCTTCTTAAAAAACATAAAATCATGCAGAAAATAAAATATTTTCTTTGGTTAATTATTCCGTTGCTGTTTAGTTGTTCCAGTCAGGATGAAGAATATGTCGATGTTCCTTTAGAATTTACAGTCCCTTCCAATTTTCCGGATCTGGCTTATAACATTGCATTGAACCCACCAACAGAAAAAGGGTTCGAATTAGGAAAGAAACTCTTTTACGATGGCCGTTTAGCTTCTGATGGAGTGGTTTCGTGTGGTTTTTGCCACATACAAGCCAACGCATTTACACATCACGGACACACTGTAAGTCATGGTGTTGACAATGCGCAGGGAACACGAAATACACCCCCGATTCAGAATTTGGCTTACCAAAGTATCTTTATGTACGATGGCGCTGCTGATCATTTAGATTTACAGCCTATTATCCCGCTTACAAGTATTATAGAGATGAATGGGGATCTGAATGCGATTCTGAAAATGATGAAAGCCGATAAGGAATACCAAAAATTATTTGGTCAGGCTTTTGAAGACGGCGCCATTACAACCGAAAACATGCTGAAAGCACTTTCGCAGTTCATGGTGATGGTTGTATCATCCAATTCAAAATTTGATAAATACCGTAGAAATGAAATTGGCGGAACATTCAACTCAGACGAGCTGGAAGGTTACGATTTATTTAAATCCAAATGTGCTTCCTGTCACGCCACCGATTTACAAACTGATAATTCTTTCCGCAACAACGGACTCGCAGTAAACCCAATGGTCAATGATGTTGGACGTTACACGGTAACGGAACTGGCAAGTGATTATTATAAATTTAAAGTCCCGAGTTTACGAAATGTAGAAGTTTCCGGACCTTATATGCACGATGGAAGATTTGGAACTCTTGAAGGGGTTTTAAATCATTATGCCAGCGGAATTGAATCTTCAGCAACGTTGGATCCCGTTTTAAAACAAAACGGAAAATTAGGAATTACCCTTTCTGAAATGGAGAAAAAACAAATTATAGCATTCTTAAAAACGCTGACAGATACACAATATTTGAAAGACAAGCGTTTCTCGGAATTTTAAATAGTCTTATGAAAACCGGAGTCCTAGCCCTGATGGAAGCGGCATCCTTTTATGGCAGGGTTTGCCATAAAAGATATAGCGTACAGCAGGAAATAGCTCCTAAAAAAAAATTGAAATGAAAAAATTACTAGTAGTATGTACTCTTTTTGTTGGTTTATCAGCCTTTAGTTTTACTGTAAAAGACAGTACTTCTGCCTTTACTTTTAAGCGTTTGGCGATGATGGAAGACTTTGACTGTGATGCCTGCGGTTGTTCTGCCAGCGGTGGAAGCATGGGATTTAGTTCGATGCTGAATAACAACTTTGTTGGCCTACGTTATTTTAATCAAAGCTACACCAGCCGTGACGGAATTTTTGCCAACTCGCCCTGGATTGATGAAAATTTCAATACCATTCAGGCCTGGACGAGAATTCCTGTGACAGAGAAAATCCAGATTTCGGCATTGATTCCGTATCATTTCCATGAACGGGAATTGACTGCAGGAACAGAAGATATCTCAGGTTTGGGCGATGTTACGATTATGGGATTGTATACGCTGTATGAAACTAAAAACGACAGCGCCGTTTTTACGCATAAGGTAAATGTGGGCGCGGGAATTAAAATTCCAACCGGGAAATTTACAGAGGCCAACAATCTGGGAACCATCAACCAAAGCTTTCAGCTCGGTACCGGCAGCTGGGATTATTCTGTAGTTTCAGAATATGTAATCAACCGAAAAGATTTAGGACTGAATACTACTTTAAACTACATTCTAAAAACTGAAAACAGCAAAAACTATCAATATGGCGATCAGTTTAATTATGCTACTACCCTATTTTATCTGTTTGATTTTAAGACTATACAATTAGTGCCGCAAGCCGGTATAGCAGGCGAAATTTATCAGAAAAACAAACAGCACGACCTTGATGTACCTAATACGGCTGGCGATATCCTGTTCGGAAAATTTGGAATCGAAGCCGGAAAAGATAAGTTTTCTGTAGGGATCAATGCCATGCTCCCGGTAAAACAAAATTTATCAAACGGAAATATGGAAGCGAATTACAGGTGGAGCATTAATTTGAATTACACTTTGTAACTGCGTTAAATCTTTATTTTCTTCTACATTTTTTCTTAAAAAGAAATCCCCCGGTATAGCCAATATCGGGGGATTATTTTTACATTTGATTACTAAAATATCATTTTTATCAATTTGAGAAAAAACCTTAAGCTTTCATTATCACTCCTCTGGACAATCTGCTTTGTGTATTTTTTCATTCTGATGCTCCAGCTGACATGGCAGTATATTCCACTACAAAATGATGTTGCTTTTCTTCAGATCAAACAGACTGAAGTAAATGAAATTCCGCTGTACATTCTGTTTTTTTATATACACGTATATACTGCGATTTTTGTTTTGCTTACCGGTTTTTTTCAGTTCAGTGCTTACATTTTAAGGAAATATCCTTTTATACATAGAAGTACAGGAAAGTTTTATGTTGTTACCATTTTATTTTTAAGTGCCCCATCGGGTTTGTTTATTGGACTTTTTGCAAATGGCGGATTCTATTCTAAAATATCTTTTGTCACTTTATCCGTCTTGTGGTTTTATTTTACGCTCAAAGGATTTCTCTTCATAAAAGATAAAAATATTGTACAGCACAAGGCTTTTATACTTCGTAGTTTTGCGTTGACATTTTCAGCAATAACCTTGCGTTTTTGGAAGGTTATTCTTGTATATTTGTTTCAGCCTTCGCCTATGGATCTCTATCAGATTATTGCGTGGTTAGGCTGGATTCCGAATTTATTAATCGTTGAATATTATCTTTATAATCAATCAAAAAAATGAAAAAACTCTTTTGTTTAATACTCTCTGTTCTTCTTTTTTCGTGTAACTCCAAAGAGAAAAAGACTGTAAAAAACACTCCTGTTAAAGTGGAAGAAAAAGAAATCATGACAGAACTTTATGGCTCCTGGGTTGGTGATTTTATTGTTCAGGAACGTGACACAACCAGACCCGAAAAAGAAAGATACAGTAACAAGATTAATATCATTATTAAAAAAATTACAGATTCGGAAGTTATCGGGCAAAGTGTTGTAGCCGGAAATAACAGACCGCTTGCCGGAACAATGACTGTAAATGGAAGTACTGCTCACTTTATACTTAAAGAACCGGGCGATGATAAAAATGATGGCGTTTTTGATTTTGAAATAAAAAATGACACACTTTTAGTGGGAACATGGACTGCCAATAATGCTAAAAAAGAAGTTACAAAGAGAAAATTTGAATTGGCTAAAAAAGAATTCCAATATGATCCAAACGTAATGCTTCCGAACGATTATGATTATATTGATTACGAAAATCCGAAAGAAGAACAAATTACACAAAGCGAAGAAGAAATTGAAGAAGGTACAGAAGCTGAAACGTATGTAGAAAATCTTTACAGAATAGCTTCTGAAAGTATCGTAACAATTAATTCTTCAACAAAAAAACTAAAAGAATCTGACATCAAAAATCTAAAAAAAATTGATTTGGAAATTTTGAGAAATACGATTTTTGCCAGACATGGATTTTCTTTTAAAACCAAAACAGTTCGTCAGTTTTTTGATAGTGTTGAGTGGTACATTCCGGTTTCAACAAACGTAGATGATCAGTTAACAGCTGTAGAAAAAGAGAACATCATTTTATTAAAACGTTTTGAAAAATACGCAGAAGATAATTATGATTCTTTCGGTCGATAATTTCACTTCAATAAAATCCTCAACTTAGCTTAATTTGTTGAGGATTTTTATTTTGGATTTTCCTCGTAATATCTTGCCTCAATCCGTTTAATATCTTTAATCGAATTTCTTGCCCAGGCTAAGCGTTTTTCAAAAATTTCTTCTTCCGATAATTGCCAGTTGATATCTGAATTTCGTAATCGGTTAGTTAAGTTCTGAATGATGATAGCTGCAGAAACCGAAATATTCAAACTCTCAGTAAAGCCAACCATTGGTATTTTAAGGAAGCCATCTGCTTTTTGCAAAATTTCTTCAGACAGACCATCTCTTTCTGTTCCGAAAAACAAAGCACTTGGTTTAGAAATATCAAAATCTTCCAACAGACAATCATTTTCATGCGGTGTAGTGGCAATAATTTGATATCCTTGGTTTTTTAAGCCCGAAATACAATTGGTAACCGAGTCGTATTGATTAATATCTACCCATTTTTGGGCTCCCATTGCAATTTCCTTATCGATTCTTTTACCATAACGCTGCTCGATAACGTTGAGTTCCTGAATTCCGAAAACTTCACAACTCCGCATGACAGCACTTGTGTTGTGCATCTGAAAAACATCTTCAACCACAATTGTGAAATGTTTGGTACGTTTTTCAAGAACACTGAGAAATCTTTCTTTTCGGTTGTCTGTTAATATGTTTTCAAGGAAAGCGAGGTAATCTAAATCAATCATTTTGTTTTTTATTTGGCGCAAAAATAACACTATTTTATCAGATGCAGAAAAGCGAAAAGTACAGATATATTACTATTTATTCAATATACTTTTTGAACAAAATTATTGTTTCAAATCAGATAAAAGATAAAACTGGTATGATTGGATAACCATTACAAATAAAAATCCGTTATTTTTACTCCTCTGTGAAATACAATCAAAAGTAAATGTAATGAACCAGCAGTCCTTATTTAAAATCCTATTTTGTGCCTTGTTTTTAAGTATGTTTTCCTGTGCTACAAAAAAAAACAAAGAAATTGCTGTTGGATATGGCTGGAGCAACAACTCCATCAACACCGTTAAGTTTAGAAAAAATGCCCTGACCTCGTTTAAAAACTTTCAGTTTATAGCGTATTATGATGCCGATGGATCTGTTGTTTTAGGAAAAAGGAAATTAAAAAGTAATAATTGGGAGATCGTAAAGACAGCTTACACCGGAAATGTAAAAGATGCTCATAACAGCATCAGCATTGCAATGGACGGCGATGGATACCTGCACGTTAGCTGGGATCATCATGATACCAAACTTAAATATGCCAAAAGCAAATTGCCTTTAAGTTTGCAATTAGGAGAGGAAGAATCAATGACCGGCATTACTGAACAAAAAGTAACTTATCCCGAATTTTACAGCCTCCCCAACGGAAATTTGTTGTTTTTTTACCGATCAGGATCTTCAGGCAGAGGAAATATGGTCATCAATTCATATGATATAAAGCAAAAAAAGTGGTTACAGCTGCAAAGCAATTTAATTGATGGCGAAAACCAGCGAAGTGCCTACTGGCAAGCCAATGTTGATACAAATGGTACGATTCATCTCTCCTGGGTTTGGAGAGAAAGCTGGGATGTCTCAACCAATCACGACTTGTGTTATGCCCGCTCAAAAGACGGAGGATTAAGTTGGGAAAGATCAAATGGCGAAAAATACACCCTGCCTGTTACGGCTTCTACCGCAGAATATGCCTGGAAAATTTCACAAAAAAGCAGCTTAATCAATCAGACGTCTATGACGGCTGATACAAAAGGAAATCCATATATTGCAGGCTATTGGAGTGATGATGCCATTCCGCAATTTCAGATTGTCTATTTGGAAAATGGAATTTGGAAAAAAACAAATACAGCTTTCAGAATGACACCTTTTTATTTGGGAGGAGGCGGAACCAAAAAAATTCCAATTTCAAGACCCGATATATTGATTAAAGAAGAGAGAAATAATCGTGGTTTGTATCTTCTCTTCCGAGACAACGAAAGGCAAAATAAAGTGTCGCTGGCTTATTCCAATCCAGACATAAACAACAAATGGAAAGTTATAGATTTGACCACAAACACTTTAGGGGAATGGGAACCGAATTACGATATTAACCTCTGGGAAAAACAGAAAAAACTTCATGTTTTTGTGCAGAATGTGAATCAGGTTGATGGTGAAGGACTTTCAAAATCAGAACCTACAATGATACGAGTATTAGAAATAAATCAATTACCAAAATGAAAACACTTCAGCCTAAATTAGTTTCAGCGTTTCTTCCAGTCTTCTTTTTAGTCCTTTCCTGCAGTTCCAGTCCTAAAACGAATGTAAATTCAAAGGAAACTATTACTGACAGCAAAAAAGATGTACTTGAAATACTCAATAAAGTAAATCAATACTGGCAACAAAAAAATCCTGAGCCTGCTAATGCTTTCTGGCATCCGGCTGCTTATCATACCGGAAATATAGAAGCTTATAAAATAACCGGAAAACAAGAATACCTGGATTATTCCAAAGCCTGGGCGGAAAAAAACCAATACAAAGGAGCACAATCTGATGACAAAACCAAATGGAAATACAATTATGGGGAAACCAATGATCACGTATTATTTGGCGATTGGCAAATTGCTTTTCAAACCTACATTGACATTTACAATCTGGAAGGACAGAAAGATGTTGAAAAGATAAAACGTGCCCGGGAAGTTATGGAATATCAAATGAGCACAACTCCCAACGATTACTGGTGGTGGGCAGACGGACTTTATATGGTAATGCCGGTAATGACCAAATTATACAATGTTACAGGTAATGAACTTTATTTAGATAAATTACAGGAATATTTTGCGTATGCCAACAGTATCATGTACGATGAGGAAGCGCAATTGTATTTTAGGGATGCTAAATATGTTTATCCAAAACACAAAAGTTCGAATGGCAAAAAAGATTTTTGGGCGCGAGGTGATGGCTGGGTTTTTGCCGGCTTAGCCAAAGTGATTCAGGATCTCCCTAAAGATTCTCCTGTGCGGGAACAATTCATATTGAGGTTTAAGGCAATGGCACTGTCACTAAAAAATGCACAACAGCCCGAAGGTTATTGGACAAGAAGTATGTTGGATCCGCAACATGCACCGGGACCGGAAACAAGCGGAACCGCATTTTTTACATATGGATATCTGTGGGGAATCAATAATAATATTTTAGACAAGAAAGACTATTTGCCTGTAGTAAGCAAAAGTTGGAATTATTTATCTAAAACAGCTCTTCAGGAAGATGGAAGAATAGGATATGTACAGCCTATTGGAGAAAGGGCAATTCCCGGACAAGTGGTTGATGTCAATTCAACAGCTGATTTTGGGGTAGGCGCCTTTTTATTGGCCACCGCAGAAATGTATCGCTTTTTGGATAAAAAATAATTTCATTACAATCAATAGAAAATGAAAAAGAAATTAGTAGTGCTAACGGGAGCCGGAATAAGTGCTGAAAGCGGCATCAAAACATTTCGTGACAGCGACGGTTTGTGGGAAGGTCATGATGTCATGGAAGTCGCAACTCCGGAAGGCTGGCATCAGAACCAGGAATTGGTTTTGGACTTTTATAACAAAAGACGCCGGCAGCTTAAGGAAGTTCAGCCTAATTTAGGCCATCAGATATTAGCCGAATTAGAAAAAGATTTTGATGTTTACATCATTACTCAAAATGTCGACGATTTACACGAACGTGCCTGCAGTACCAACGTTTTGCATTTGCATGGAGAACTGCTCAAAGTGCGAAGTGTTCGAAACAGGGATTTAATTTTAGACTGGACGGATGATCTGTTTACAGGCAATTTTGATAAAAACGGACATCAGCTGCGTCCGCATATCGTTTGGTTTGGTGAAGATGTTCCTGCTTTGGAAGAAGCAATTCAAATTACCGAAGCAGCCGATTATTTTGCTGTTATCGGTACTTCATTACAGGTTTACCCAGCCGCCGGATTAATTTCTTACACCAAGAGTATTACACCTGTTTTCTATATTGACCCAAAACCGATTTCTATTCCGAATATCAGAAATAAGGTAGAAATTATTGCCAAAAAAGCCTCAGAAGGAGTAGCAGATTTAAGAGAGCGTCTAAAATCAATTTAAAACATAATTGCCTATTTTGATTACTTTTAATCTCTAAATTCTGTTTATATTTGTGCCTTTCGAACAAACAACATAACAATGACTACTTTAAACGAATTGAATGCCATATCTCCAATTGACGGAAGATATAGAAACAAAACTCTTTCATTAGCACCTTTTTTCTCGGAAGAAGCATTAATCAAATACCGTGTATTGGTTGAAATCGAATATTTCATTGCTTTATGCGAAGTTCCATTACCGCAGCTTTCAGATGTTAATCCCAACTTATTTGATAGTTTGAGAGCTATTTATAAAAATTTCTCAACGGAAGATGCCCTTTGGATTAAAGAAACTGAAAAAGTAACCAATCACGACGTAAAAGCGGTTGAGTATTTTATAAAAGATGCTTTTGAAAAATTGGGATTATCTCAATTTAAAGAGTTCATTCACTTTGGATTAACCTCTCAGGATATCAATAATACAGCAATTCCTCTTTCTACAAAAGAAGCTTTTGAAAAAGTTTATATGCCTTCTTTAATTGCCTTAATTTCTAAATTAAAAGAATTAAGCATTGAGTGGAAGGACATTCCGATGCTGGCCCGTACACATGGACAGCCGGCCTCTCCTACCCGCTTGGGCAAAGAGATATTGGTTTTTACAGAACGTTTGGAAGAGCAGATGCGTTTGTTGTTCAACATTCCTTTTGCTGCTAAATTTGGTGGTGCTACAGGAAACTATAATGCACATCATGTTGCGTATCCACAAACGGACTGGAAAAAATTTGGTGGGAATTTTGTAGAAAACGTACTTGGATTACACCATTCATTCCCGACTACACAAATTGAACATTACGATCATTTTGCTGCTTTTTTTGATGCTTTAAAAAGAATCAACAATATCATCATAGATTTAGACCGTGATATCTGGACGTATGTTTCAATGGAATATTTTAAACAAAAAATCAAAGCGGGAGAAATTGGATCATCTGCAATGCCGCACAAAGTAAATCCGATTGATTTTGAAAATTCAGAAGGGAATTTAGGGATTGCAAATGCTATTTTTGAACATTTATCTGCAAAATTACCTATTTCAAGATTACAGCGTGATTTGACTGACAGTACTGTTTTACGTAACATTGGTGTACCAATCGGTCATACAATTATTGCTTTTGAAGCAACTTTGAAAGGATTGAATAAATTATTACTGAACGAAAGTAAATTTCATGAGGATTTAGAAAAAAACTGGGCGGTTGTAGCAGAAGCTATTCAGACTATTTTACGTCGTGAAGCCTATCCAAATCCGTATGAAGCTTTGAAAGGCTTAACCAGAACTAATGAAGCGATTGATAAAAAAGCTATTCATGGTTTTATTGCTACTTTAGATGTTTCTGACGCTATAAAAGCAGAATTGATGCAAATAACGCCTGCCAATTTTGTTGGAATCTAATTAAAATTCAAAAAATCTTAAATACTACGAATTAAGTAGGAATATCAACAAAACATATCATATTTTCGCAAAAAAAGTTATCTTTATCGATAGCTTTTTTTTATTACTATAATTTACATTACGAATTTAGCCCGGACTGAAATGGAAAGCCTTTTTTGAAAAAAATTATATTTTTAAGCAGGGACAGAGCGACCGGAGGAAGCTCCTGTAACTGATTTAAAATATAGATTTTTTGATTAAAAGCTTGAAATGGAAGGCTGGAAATAGCTCCCGAAAACATTTATTTATGATTGCCTTAAATGCCGCTGCAGAAACTACACACCACCTACAACCCTTAATTAGCGACTTGGGATTAATCCTGATGACCGCCGGAATTGCTGTTTTGATATTTAAAAAAATGAAACAGCCGCTGGTTCTGGGATATTTAATCGCCGGATTTTTAGCCGGAAATCACTTTGACTTTTTCCCATCCATAACAGATATGAAAAGTGTTGAAGTCTGGGCTGAAATTGGGGTAATATTTTTACTCTTCAGTTTGGGTCTCGAATTTAGTTTTAAGAAATTAATGAAGGTCGGAGGAACCTCATCTATAACCGCAATAACCCAGATTTTATTCATGGTCCTCATTGGCTATTTTGTCGGGCAATGGATGGGATGGGGGAAAATGGATAGTATTTTCCTTGGTGCTACACTTTCAATTTCTTCGACAACCATTATTATCAGGGCATTTGATGAATTGGGTGTGAAGGGAAAAAAGTTTGTCGGTATTGTATTTGGTGCGCTTATAGTTGAAGACATTGTCGCTATTTTAATGCTCGTTCTATTATCGACCATTGCAGTAAGCGATCAGGTTTCGGGCAGTGAATTATTACAATCCGTTTTAAAATTAGTATTCTTTTTGATCATTTGGTTTTTAGGAGGAATTTTTATTATTCCGACAATCCTGAAGAAAGCCAAACATCTTCTTACTGATGAAATGCTGCTTATTATTTCATTAGCATTATGTCTGATGATGGTAATGTTTGCTGCCAATGTTGGTTTTTCACCGGCTTTGGGTGCTTTTATAATGGGATCAATCATAGCCGAAACGACACAAGCAGAAAAAATAGAACATTTAATTCAGCCTGTAAAAGATCTGTTTGGAGCTGTATTCTTTGTATCTGTGGGAATGTTGATAAATCCGGAAACGCTGGTTACTTACGCATTGCCGGTAGCACTTATTACACTACTGACTATTTTTGGAAAAGCATTCAGTTCGTCTTTTGGAGCTTTATTATCAGGACAGCCGCTAAAACAATCGGTTCAGACCGGAATGAGTCTGGCTCAGATCGGGGAGTTTTCCTTTATCATTGCCACCTTAGGAATGACACTTAAGGTAACCAGTGACTTTTTATATCCTATCATTGTTGCCGTATCAGCCATCACAACCTTCACTACTCCTTTCCTTATAAAATATTCAGATCCTTTTTCTGATTACTTAGAGAAGAAATTACCTAAAAAATGGGTCAAAAACATCAACCGTTACAGTGTAAATGCACAAGCTATCAAATCTGTAAGTACATGGCAGCTGGTTCTTCGTGCTTCGATTACACAAATTATACTGCATACCATTATTATCACTGCAATAATATTATTGTCATCTAAATTTGTAGCTCCTCTGGTTGCTGAAACACGATTTGGAAATACTCTTGCCGCATTGATAACATTAGTCAGTATTGCACCCTTTTTATGGGCACTTTCATTACGTCGTGTAAAAGTGGATGAAGTTGAAGCCTTATGGGAAGAACGCAAGTACCGTGGTGCTCTTTTAATGCTGATCTTAATCAGAATGAGCCTTGGTTTATTTTTCGTAGGTTTCTTGCTGAATATTTTCTTTTCACCTCTGGTCGCTTTCGTTGCCTTGATAATAGCTATCGGAGCCTATCAATTGTTTCCTAAAAGACTTAACGACCAATACCATAAAATTGAAAGCCACTTTTTAAAGAACCTGAACGATCGTGATAACAAAAAGATAGACAGGAGATATGCCAATTTAATGCCATGGGATGGGCACATGTCTTTTTTTGATATTGGAAGTGAGTCTAACCTTGCAGGAAAAACATTAGAGGAATTACGCATCAGGGAACAGCTTGGCATTAACATCGCCTATATAAAAAGAGGAGATGTTACCATTCCGATCCCAACTAAAAATGAGCGATTATTTCCCGGTGATGAAGTATGTGTGATTGGTACTGATGCTCAGGTTACGGAGTTTTCTAAATACCTCAACCAAAATGAAATGGAAGAAGCCAAAAAAGCAGAAGAATCCGATATCGTGTTACGCCAGTTAGAAGTCTCTCATGAAGAGTTCATCGAAAAAAGCATCGGTCAGTTTAGAGGAAAAACCAACGGTATGGTGGTGGGAATTGAACGAAACGGTAATCGAATTTTGAATCCGGAATCGAACATTGTACTGCAAAAAAATGATATTATCTGGGTTGTCGGTGACAAGAAAAGAATGAGTGAACTGATGAAGAAAGCTTAAAAAAAGTTACTAAGTAACAAAGACGCGAAGTTTCTAAGATTATTTACTTTGAGATTACCTCAGTACCTTAGAAACTTAGCATCTTAGAATCTTATTTATTGGGTTGCGGTGTCATACGCAAATAGGGTTTTATCGGCGTATGTCCTTTTGGAAACTTAGCCGGAATATCACTATCCGGAACAGCTGGAGAAATCACTACATCTCCTCCGTCTTTCCAGTTGGCAGGAGTTGCCACACTGTAATTTGCCGTTAGCTGTAAACTGTCAATTACACGAAGTAATTCGTCAAAATTTCTTCCTGTTGAAGCCGGATACGTCAAGGTAAGTTTGATTTTTTTATCATTTCCGATTACAAATACTGAACGTACTGTAAATTTATCGCTTGCATTAGGATGCAGCATATCATATAAATTGGCAACTTTTTTATCTTCGTCAGCAATTATTGGAAAATTAACTTCTGTATTTTGAGTTTCGTTAATGTCCTTGATCCACTCTAAATGTGAGTCCAAACCATCTACACTCAAAGCAATAACCTTGGTATTTCTTTTTTCAAATTCAGGAACATAATTCGCAACCGTTCCTAATTCCGTTGTACAAACAGGAGTAAAATCTGCCGGGTGTGAAAATAAAACACCCCATGAATCCCCTAACCACTCATGAAAACTAATTGGCCCTTGTGTTGTTTCGGCCTGAAAATCCGGAGCTATATCGCCTAATCTTAATGTTGACATAATTATATTTTTTAGTTCCCTCTAAAATTACTCAAAAAATAATGATTAAAAAAGCTAAACTCTACTTTTTCTATCAATTTAAAAATAATCTTATTTCTTCTTTTGAATATTAGGGAGGAAATAAGCAAACACTCCAATTAAGGGTAAATAAGAACTTATGGTGTAAACATATTCTATGCTGGTTTTATCCGCAATATATCCTAAAACAGCAGATCCCAAACCTCCCATTCCGAAAGCAAAACCGAAAAATAAACCTGAAATCATTCCGACCTTTCCCGGCTTTAATTCCTGAGCAAAAACCAAAATCGCTGAAAATGCAGAGGCAATAATAACACCGATAATTACCGCCAAAACACCTGTCCAGAATAAATTAGCATAAGGCAAAAGCAAAGTAAAAGGAGCCGCACCCAAAATCGAAAACCAAATAATATACTTTCTGCCAAAATGATCTCCCAATGGTCCGCCAATAAGCGTTCCGGCCGCTACAGAAGCAAGAAAAAGAAATAAATAGAATTGGGAATCCTGTACAGACATTGAGAATTTACTGATCAGATAGAAAGTAAAATAACTCGACATACTTGCCATATAAAAGAACTTTGAAAAAATTAGCAATAACAAAACAATTATAGAAATAGTAATTTTTCTATCGGATAACTGAATCAGCTCTTCTTCCAAAACTGCTTTTTTAGAAGCTCTTAAAATCAAATGATTTTGGTACCAAACTGCAATTCTTGATAAGAGTATAATACCCAAAATTCCGGCAATTACAAACCACAAGATGTAAGATTGTCCATAAGGCGCTATAATCAAAGCTACTAATAAAGGTCCTATTGCACTACCGGCATTTCCTCCCAACTGAAAAATGGATTGTGCCAGTCCGCGTTTTCCGCCTGAACCCAAAAATGCAACCCTGGATGCCTCAGGATGAAAAATGGAAGAACCAATTCCAACAATGGCTACCGAAACCAGCAACATCCAAAAAGAAGTGGAAACAGATAATAATGCAAGGCCAATAATAGAAAAAATCATTGCTGCTACAAGCGAATAGGGTTTTGGTTTTCTGTCTGTGTAAAATCCAACGAAAGGCTGCAATAAAGATGAAGTGAGCTGAAAAACAAACGTAATCAATCCGATCTGAGTAAAAGTCAAGTCAAAATTTTCTTTTAAAATCGGATATGTTGAAGGAATGACTGCCTGCATTAAGTCGTTCAGTAAATGAGCAAATGCAATTGAAAATAATACTGAATAAACTGTTTTTTGAGCAAAAGTAGCTGAATCAACTTTTGCTGACTGTGTAGAAGAATTCATATTTTGAAGAACTAAATTATATTACAAAAATAACAATAAAATACCAGATGGCGAGGGTTACAAATGAAATCGGAATTCCAAATCCGATCATCATACTGCTTAATTTTGGCTTTAAGCCATAAGTGGAAGCCAGAATTGCTCCGGTAATCATCGGGGCCATAGCTGTTTCCATTATGGTAATTTTTATAGGCTCGGAATGCTGCCCGAAAATAAACACGTATAAAACTAAAATTACAAACGGAACCAGAATAAGCTTAAAGAAAAGTCCAAGCCGCAAAAACTTCCAATGCTGGCTTTTTCTGTCAAAACTAAGCTGCAAACCAACAGACAGCAAAGCCAATGGCGTTACCAAACTTCCTATTTTCAACAATACAGACTGGATGTCTAAATCCAAATCATAGTCGTAAACATTCATTAAGCAAGCCAAAACAAACATTATAAAAGGTGGAAATAATATTATTTTCTTAATAATACTAAATGTATCCGGAGTTCCTTTAGAATAAAAAGCGGCAACAAAAATTCCTAAAGTTGAAACAACCACAAAAGTTCCAGGCTGATCAACTAAAACTGCTGTTTCCAATCCTTTTTTCCCAAATAAGGCTTCAATAATAGGATAACCTAAAAATGATGAATTACTTAGTCCGGCAGTTAAAATTAAACAGCCAATCAATTTATTGGACCAACCCAGTTTTTTTCCTAAAAAATGAAAAAAAACAAATGCCAGAATAAATGTAATCCATCCTGCTCCTATTGGAAACAACAATTCGTTACTCCATTTTATTTTCGGAATATGATACAAAGTGATTGCCGGAAGACATAAATAGATGACAATCTTGTTGAGGGTTTTGTAGATATGAGATGGAAAACCTTTCACTCTTTGCAAAAGCAATCCTAAAAACAAAAAGAAAAATATTAGTATAAAATTTTTCATATCACAGGTTAAGCACAAAAATAGTCATTTATAAATTGTTGTCTTCCATTAATTTTTAGTTAAAATTATTTTTTATTCCACAAAACAACTTACATTTGTAACATATTTTATTACAGTATGCTTTCAGGTAAATTCGCTATAACGATTCACATTCTTACATTGCTGACAAAATTCCCCAATGATTATTTATCATCAGAGTTTATTGCAGGGAGCATTAATTTGAATCCGGTTTTGGTGAGAAAAGAGATTACCAATTTAAAGTCACATCATATTGTAGAAAGCAAAGAAGGCAAAAACGGGGGAACCAGGCTGGCAAAGAATGCTTCAGATGTTACTCTAAAAGAAATCTTTCAAATGACTTTTGAAGCTATAAATTTGGGTTACGCCAAAAATCAGCCGCATCCGGATTGCCCTGTCGGAAAAAACATCAATCAAAATTTAGGCCTTTTGTATCAGGATCTGAACGAAAAAATCAGCCTGCAGCTAGATCATATTACGTTAGAAGATTTTTCAAATCAATTTTAAACTATTTTTTTATCCTAAACTGTAATATTTTTTATTACTAAATAAATTTATATATTATGAAAATCGCAATTATTGGAGCAACAGGATTTGTTGGCTCAGCTATTTTAAACGAGTTGTCAGAAAGAAAACATGACATTACGGCAATCGCAAGAAATCCAAAAGACACTAAAAATGTCAATTGGATAAGTACTGATATTTTTAACATTGATGAATTAGCAGCAATCTTAAAAGGAAATGACATTGTAATAAGTGCTTACAATGCAGGTTGGACAAATCCGGACATTTATGATGATTTTATCGCTGGTTCAAAAGCGATTCAGGAAGCTGTTAAAAAATCTGGAGTCAAACGATTCATTGTCATTGGCGGAGGCGGAAGTCTTTTTGTTGCTCCGGATTTACAAGCAGTAGATACTCCGGATTTTCCAAAAGAATATTATGTGGCTGCAACTGCTGCACGTGATTATCTGAATATCATCAAAGAAGAAAAGGAACTGGATTGGGCATTTTTTAGTCCTGCTTTTGAAATGCATGCAGGAACGACAACCGGTAGAACCGGAAAATATCGTTTAGGCCTGGAAAATCCTGTTTTTAACGACGAACAAAGAAGCATCTTGTCTGTTGAAGATTTAGCGGTTGTAATTGCTGACGAAGCAGAAACACCAAAACACCATCAGGTTAGATTTACGGCTGGTTATTAAATTCTGACAAGCTATAAATAAATTCACAAAAAACAGTTTCAAAGGGAATTTTCTACTTTTGAAACTGTTTTTGTTTTCTGTACTTTTACAGTACCAAAAAAACTATTTTGTCAAGTCCAAATAAACAATCAGGCAGTTTACATGAAAAAGATGGAATTTCAACTTCTGAAATTATCAATGTATCCGCTATCAGTCAAATTCAGAAAAGCAGAAGAAAACAACCTTCTTCAAATGAATTAATTACAGGAATTCTTGACGGAAACAGAACTGCATTAAGCCGTGCGATTACTTTAGTCGAAAGCACAAATCCTGAGCATGCTGAAAAAGCAAATGAAGTTATTAATACCTGTCTGCCAAAAGCCAATAATTCTATTCGCATTGGAATTACCGGCGTTCCGGGTGTTGGAAAAAGCACTTTTATTGAAGCTTTCGGAACTTTCCTGACACAATTAGGCAAAAAAGTGGCAGTTTTGGCAGTTGATCCCAGCAGTTCGCTTTCGTATGGAAGTATTTTAGGCGATAAAACCCGTATGGAAGAATTGGTAAAAGATGAAAATGCTTTTATCAGACCAAGTGCTTCGGGTGATACTTTGGGAGGTGTAGCCAGAAAAACACGCGAATCTATTATTCTGTGTGAAGCTGCAGGTTTTGATACCATTATCATTGAAACAGTTGGCGTTGGTCAAAGTGAAACAGCAGTTCATAGTATGGTTGACTTTTTTTTATTGCTGAAAATTTCCGGTGCAGGTGATGAACTTCAGGGCATCAAACGTGGTATTATGGAAATGGCAGATGCAATTGTCATCAATAAAGCGGATGGCGATAATATCAAAAAAGCAAATTTGGCGAAAGTGGAATTCAATAGAGCCTTGCATTTATTTCCTTCCAAAAAATCGGCCTGGCAGCCAAAAGTCACAACTTGCAGTGCTATTACTAAAGAAGGCATTTCAGAAATCTGGGAGACTATTTCTCAGTATTTTGACTTAACTGATAAAACTGGATATTTCGAGGAAAAAAGAAAAGAGCAAAATCAATTTTGGATGATGGAAACCATTAATGAGCAGCTCAAACTAAACTTTTACAACCACTCTGAAATTATTTTACTATTGGAAGAAAGCAAAAAAGCGGTGCAAAATAATGAAATATCACCTTTTGCAGCCGCTCAGTTTTTATTGAATCAATATAAAAACAGCTTGTAATTCCTTAAAGCTTTTTTTAATATTTCATTTATTTCACATTAATTGAAATTGTATAAGTCTCTTCACTTCCCTGAATACGGTATTTACCAGGAACTAAAATATCTGAATTGAATTTTAAAGATTTAACTAATTCCGGAGCAATAGTCTGTCCTTCAGGTATTACATAAACTCCTCCATTTCGTAATAATACTTTTTTATGTTCTGCTGTTAAAGCACTTTTTTGAATTTCCATAACAAAATTTCCTTTTTCATTTGTAACACTTACTGGTGTTCCGTCAGGGTCTGGTTTTACAAAGCTATAGTTTACCCATACGTGACGAACAAAATTACAAAACCCTTCTGGCTGGCTGCAGTCAATATTATGCGCTCCCCAATCTCGTACAATAACTCCTTCATAGTGAGGCGCTCTTTTAGTATTTGGCTGATTTTGTTGCTCTGTTTGTAATAATTCAGCATTTTGATTTTCAATAAGCTCAGGTTCCGCGGTGCAACTGATAAAAAAAGCTGTAAATACAACAACTAACATTACTTGTTTTAGTTTTTCAAAAATTAAATATGAAGTCGATAATACTTCAGATTTTTTTAAAATTTTCGGATGTACATTTTTCATAATAAATAAATTTAATTGACCCTACTCTATTAATGGCTTTTCAGGTTACGCTCTTTGTGATTTATTATATATCAACTAAATTTATTTTTGTTACCTATTCTTTTCATTTAAACTAAAAAAAATTACCTCATTTCTTCATTTGCTGCTAATTTAAATTGTAAGCATCATATCTATTCTTTTAAAACAAAAAAGCTGCTAAGTATGATCACATACCCAGCAGCTTTTATTGTCAATATAAATTGACTTATTTTTTCGAATCCCTCAATTTATATTTATTCTGTGTGTATAAATTTCCGGCAGTGATAACATGTGCCAAAGCATCTTTTGCTAATTCCTGATTCAGCTTAACCGGAATTAAAGTTGTGTCGTTTTTGATTTTGAATTGTAAGGGCTTTAAATTGGGCTGCATAATCACTACCTGATTTTCAACCCTAAACGCATTGATATCATTAAATTGCATGATAGATCTTCCTGGTACTTTTGAATTTAATTCATTCAAATTTCTACCAATCATCGGCGTTTCAAAAGAAAGTCCCAGATAACTTAATAATGTGGGCGGAATATCAATTTGGCTCGCCAATTTGTTATAAGAAGCTCCTTTTGGAACTCCGGGACCTAATATAAATGCCGGAATATGAAATTTATTTATCGGAACTAAATTCTTACCATAAGTTCTCGTGTTATGGTCCGCAATCACTATGAATATCGTATTTTTAAAATAGGACTCTTTCTTAGCCATTTTGAAAAATTTTCCAATAGAAAAATCGGCATATTTCATGGCATTATTAACCGTAGCCGGTTTTTTATCGTAGGGTTTAATTCTTCCTGCAGGATATTCAAAAGGTTCATGATTGGAGGTGGAAAACATCAAAGAGAAAAATGGTTTATCGCCTTTTGACTTGAAATAATTGTTGGCTTTTGTGACTAAATCCTCATCAGAATAGCCCCAGGTTCCTTTAAATGCATAGGTATTGTCATCTGACTCAAAATCACTCTGGTCAATGATATTCTCAAATCCATTTCCATTAAAAAATGAAGCCATATTATCAAAATTCGCCATTCCGCCATAGATAAAACTAGTATCATATCCTTTTTGATCCAATGCATCGGCTAGCGTAAAAAAGCCTTGCTGGGAATTTCCCAATTTCACGACACTTTCAGATGGAGAAGGTAAAAAACCGGTTACCACAGCTTCAATTCCGCGAACGCTTCTGGTTCCCGTACAGTATAAATTCGTAAAAAGTAATCCTTCTTTTGAAAGTTTATCAAATTCAGGAGTCAGAGGTTTTCCTCCTAAAATCCCAACATATTCAGCACCTAAACTTTCCTGTAAAAAAATAACAAGATTGTAAGGCTTTTTCAGAATCGTATCAGGTTCCTGCACATGAAGAAACGGTATATTTTTATCCGTAAAATCATTGGGACCGGCAATCATGTATTTTTTTACACGGGCAATAGCCTCAGTTTCATCCATCTTTCCGTACATCTTGGTGTTGCCTTCATTTTTAATTGAATAAGCTGCAAAAGCCACGGTATAAAACGAATTTAATCCCAAACAATTCGTTAACTGATCTGTAGAAAAAACGGCATTGCTCGCATTAATAGGACGTTTTGAAACCAAACTGGAACGAGCTCCAAGAAACAATAAAAAAGCTACCAATGGAAATATCATCAGCTTAAATTTATAATGGCCATTTTGGGTGTGAAAATATTTTTTCCCTTTTTTAAAGGCTAAATAAATTACAATCCCTAAAATCAGAAATGTAATTATTATAGAAGTCAGGTAACTTTTTAAGAGTGTACCTATAACTTCTCTAGGATAAATGAGATAATCCAGAAATATTTTATTCGGTCGCGTATCATATTGTCGAACAAAGTCCGGCGTTGCCAGTTCTACAAAAAGAATAAGAAAAAGGAAAACAAAACTGTAAACAACCAAAAATGAATTGGTAAACTTACTCCATCTGTTGGGTAAAAAAGTAATTAAAACCGCTGGCAGGAAAGACAAATAACAAAGTAAAATCAAATCCATTCGTAACCCGATTGGAAAAATATACCAGAAATCAGGTGTTTCTACTACTCTGTTTTTAAAAATAAAAAATAAAAACAGCCTGCTTAAAGTCGTAATAAGCAATCCGATTGCAATAAAATTAAAGACCGGCTTTAAAAAACTTAATTTCTTCATTAAATAATCTGGTATTGATTTAAATTAAATAATCTTACTCCTCGTAGCGGTTTATTTCCCTGTCATAAAATTCATTGGCAAGAACTATCAAACCTTCCATCTCTGCATTTAATTCGGCTTCGTCAAGATCTTCTGCTTCTTCCAGGAATTCCACCTCATCATCTTTTAAATTAATTATAAACCTTGGATAATCAAGGTGAACGATAAAAATATCATCAGGAAAATCAGTATTGTCTCCCAGTAAAAATTTAGGTAATTCCATTTTGTCTTTATTTTTTATGCGTCAAATTTAAGTATTTGAAACTGAATTAATGATTATTTTTTTTGGTTAAGTAATGAATAAGAATGTGCGAACAATAAACATTGAGTATTAATGTTGATACTTATATATAGTACGAGTGATTCGAACCAGTAGACACAGCATTATATAACTATTTGAAAAAATTCTGTAACATAAAATCAATGCATGCATAATACTTTTACATCATAATAATCATAAATAATATTAGCATGAAAAACTTAAAAAACCTCAGAACACTATTTTTCGCTGCATTTGCATTAGTTGTTACAACTACAATTTCGGCTCAGGATATTAACGATGCCGCAAACTATGATCAGAAATTTAAATTAGGATTTGGCGTAAGTGGAGGAATTCCGACTGACGGTGATGATTACGACTGGGCTCTTGGTGGCGACGTAAGACTTCAATACGATTTATCAAAAAGAACTTCTTTAACACTAACAACAGGTTTTACAAATTTGTTTGTTGGTAATGATGCACCGGATTTAGGTTTTATACCTGCTAAAGCTGGTTTCAAAGCTTTCTTCTGGGAAGATCAATTTTATGTTATGGGTGAAATCGGTGCTGGTTTTGCTGTAACAAACAACTACGATCAAACTACATTGCTATGGGCTCCTAGTATCGGATATGCTACAAAACATGTAGATATCAGTGTTAGATATGAGGATTATGACAAATTCAACACTAACCAGATAGCGCTACGTTTAGCTTATGGGTTTGATTTGTAATATACAAACAACTTATTTTATATTTTGAATTAGTAGGCCCGGCAGATTTTTATAAATCTGTCGGGCTTTTTCATTGAAAAGCCAGTTGGACAACTAACTTTCGCCTAACTCTTTTTTATACATTTCAAAATTAGCCTTTATCTTTTCATCAAGTTCGGGCTCTTTTATATCATCATATTTTTTCATTTCTTCCCAGATAATTTTCGCTACTATATAACGTGCCATTTCTTTATCATCCGCCGGAACGATATACCATGGTGCATTTTCTGTAGAAGTCCTGTTTATTGCTTCCTCATAATATTCCTGATATTTATCCCAATGTTCCCGTTCTTTCAAATCTCCCGGAGAAAATTTCCAGTTGTGTTTTCCCTGTTCCAGACGTCTCAATAATCGGTCACGCTGTTCATCCTTGCTTAGATGAAGGTAAAATTTAATGATAATCGTACCGTTTTCTGCAATGTGCTTTTCAAAATTATTGATTTGCTCAATTCTTCTTTTCCAGAATTTTGGCGTAATATCATCAACAGAATTAATCCCCGGAAGATTTTCTCCCAGAATATATTCAGGATGAACTCTTGTCACTAATACATTCTCATAATGTGTGCGGTTAAAAATCGCAAATTTTCCTTTTTCCGGCAAAGCGATATAATGACGCCATAAAAAATCATGTTCCAGTTCCGTTGAATTGGGAGTTTTAAAACTATGTACCACAACACCACGCGGGTTAAATTCCTTAAATACTTCCCTGATCAGGCTGTCTTTCCCGGAAGTATCCATTCCCTGCAGGCAGATCAGCACGCCATATTTATTATGAGCATACATGACATCCTGCAAATCGCTTAATTTATTTCGTACTTTATTCAGCTTTTCCTCTTTTTCATCATCGTCTGCCTCAATATCCAGCGAAGTCGGAATCTTGGACAGTTTTATTTTTTCTACAACTTTAAAATTATTTGGATCTATAGATTTCATCTCTTCTAAGTTTTTATATAAGTAAATATACTATTTTTACGAAGCATATTCCTGCTATTCATTGCAATACTTTTTCGATAAATTGCTTTTTCCTAAGCCATAACAAGAGCTTCCGCTGGTCGCTTTGTTCTGTCAGGAAAAAATACAATTTCTTCTCAAAGTATTTTCATTGCTATCAGGGCTAGGTTTCAGTTTTCAAAACAACAATTGCTTCGCTGATAAACTCTAATTAATAATGAGCAAAATATTCCTAATACTTTTCCTTTTATTTTTAAATCAAACATTTTGTCAAAATGAAAATGATGAAAATTCAAATAATGTTTATCTTAGAGTTTTTGGTAAATATTTTAATCATCTAAAACCGCTTGATGAGCAAAAGAAATTATTTCTTTAAAAAGTATATCATTTTATAACTTATTTGAATACGTAGCGGAAGTTGAGTACAGAAATTGCAGTTAAAAGATTTTAAAAATAATATTCATGGAAAAATTCACATTAGAAATAGTCTTTCAAATCATCGGAATCGGTTCGGCATCCGGATTGTTCTTCACTAATAATTCCCTTTACATTATCGGCGACAACAGCGGTTTTCTGTATGAATACAATATGCAGGATCAGCAATTAAGTCATCATCCTTTAATCGATAATCCGTCGCAAAATATTCCCAAAAAGATAAAACCCGATTTTGAATCCATAACGCATTACAACGATACTTTATATGTTTTCGGCTCTGGCTCTACCGAAAACCGAAACAAAATGATCGAATTCGATTTGAAAACCAAATCCATTTCACAAAAAAACAATCTCGTTGATTTATATGCTGTAATGCAAAGTTTTGGAAATATCAAACCTGAAGATTTTAATCTCGAAGGTGCAATTTTTGACGGTGAGAATTGGTATCTGTTCAATCGCGGAAATGGAATATCCAACAAAAATACCATTTTTACCATTCACGCCAAAAAACTCAATGAAGAATTTGCATTAGTAGCAACCAATTATAAACTGCCTAAAATAAAAGGTGTACGTTCGAGTTTTACAGATGCCATTCTGGTCGAAGACAAAATCTATTTTCTTACTACTGCCGAAGATACCCAATCCACATATGATGATGGTGAAGTTCTTGGAAGCTTCATTGGAAGAATAGATCTTAAAACCATGAAAATCGATTTTACCCAAAAAATCACTTCAACCAATAAATTCGAAGGTTTGACTTTCTACAAAAAAACAAACGATAAAATTGAATTTTTACTTTGTGAGGACAATGATACGGAGTTATTGGAAACGAAAATTTTTAAGTTAATCCTACCAATAAAATAAATGCTCAACAATACAAATTCAACTAAAAAAAGTTTAATAATAGGCGGTATACTAATTTCTATAGTACTTCCATTTCTGGCAATTCTTTCGTCTTATCTGTTCAAACAAACCGGGTTTACGAGCGAAACCAAATTCTTTATTTCAAGATTTTCTATTTGGTTCTCATTGCTTTTATTATTTCTATATAATTATAAAATAGAGAAATTGCCATTCCTGTTATGGAAAGAAAAGCAATATTCATTTTTCCCCTTCACAACTGCTGTTTTTGAAACATTCTTAAAGCTCTTTATTTCGGTTATTATTGTTGGAAGTATAATTTTATTATTTAAAGTAAAAGTAGAAAGTGTAGTTCTTAATAAAGCTTTGGCTCTTTTTAAAAACAATTATTTTCTGATGTTTTTTACGTGCGTAACAGCGGGTATTACCGAAGAATTATTTTTTCGAGGATATCTTTTGCCCAGATTGCAACTTATCCTGAAGAACACGAAACTGGCTATACTACTGTCAAGTCTTCTTTTTGGACTGATGCACTATGGATACGGAACTCTGGTTCAAATGATTGGACCGGCAGTAATTGGCTTAGTCCTGGCCTTTCAATATCAAAAGTACCAAAGCATCAAAATTGTAATTCTGTGTCACTTTTTATGGGATTTGCTTCTTTTGTCTATAAAAACGAATTAACAAAAAAACAAACAAACCATTAACTATAAGCCTTTTACATTATAAATTAATTTAATTTTACATTTATTTCAATTCCATCCCAACCTTTTCCATTTTTTATCTCTCTTTAGTATAAAGACAACCATTGTGATAAACGAAACGCTAATTTCTAACTGCAAAAAAATGAACCGGGATGCCCAGCGTCAGGTTTATGAGCACATGGCTCCAAAATTGTATCGCCTTTGCAAACGGTACCTAAAGAAAGAAGAAGAAATTGAAGAAGCTCTGGCAGATGCTTTCTATACGATTTTTACCAAACTGGATCAATTGAAAGAAGATAAAGCTTTTGAAGCATGGTGTAGAAAAATAACTGTCAATCATTGTTTGGCAACGATTAAGAAACATACCAATTTCAATATGTATCTGGATGATGTAAAATTAGTTTCTCAGCCTTTCACAGATGAAATCAATTCTTTGGAAGAAGAAGATTTACTTAATTTATTAAACCACATTCCGGATGGCTGCAAAACTGTTTTCAACCTTTTCGTGATAGAAGGTTACGGACATAAGGAAATAGCCGTTATGCTGAACATTTCTGAAGGCACTTCGAAATCACAGCTAAATGCGGCGAAAACCAAGCTGAAGGAATTAGTGAACAAATTGTATTACCAAAAAGCAAGATAGTCATGGACAATCAAGATAAATTATTTGATAAATTTAAAGAAGCCGCTCACAACTCTGAGGTGAAAGACTTTCCCGCAATGGATAAAGTCTGGTCACGGGTTGAAGATAAACTAGATAAAAAAGAAGATAAAAAAACCATATCGTTGTGGAAAAAAATTGCAATTGCTGCTTCTATTTTATTAGTGATTTCTTTAGGATCCCAGTTTTTGAAATCAAATGAGGAAATTACAATTCAAAATCCTAAAGTAGTAATTAATGAAAAAGAAGATATTCAAAACCAAAGTTCAGAAAAAGACAATGCGGTTGTTGCTAAGGAAGCGGAAATAGTATCTCAAGCAGAAGCGATGAAGATTTTAGACAAGGAAATAACAAAGCAACAAAAAGTAGCCCTAGAGGAAACACATAGCAGAAATGTTGATGCAGTGGGAACCGGAACATCATCGATAATCACTAGCGAAGTTTACACGCCAGCTCCTGTGCTAATTCAGGCTGAAGCTGCTGAAGAAGAAAATGTAGTAGTTGCAAAAGAAAAGATGGAAATGATGAACAGCTATTCTGAAACCAAAGAAAAAGAATCAGCCAGACTTGCCTTTTCCGCAAAACAATCTCAAATGGCTAAAAAGAGTGCTCCGTTAGTAGTTTTGAACGGAAATGCCATCGCTCATAAAGATGATGTAAAAAGGGATAAAATGATGCAGGCTGAAATGCCTAATTTTCAACCAGAAAATTTAGAATCCCTGGTTGTATTAGATGAACCTTTATATATTATTGACGGTATTTATTATTCAGAAAATGATTTATTCGGCAATAACCCAACAAGTCCTTATGCTCCTTTGAACAAACAGGAAATAAAAACCATTACGATTCTTCAGGATCTGGAAGCCACATCAAAATATGGCGAAAAAGGAAAAAAAGGAGTTGTCATCATTACCACAAAAAATGGAAAACCGGCTTTGAAAAAATAGCCAAAATCAAAACATTAATTTAAAATCTTACTATCATGAAAAACGTAAAACTTATTTCATTAGCCCTTTCTATGCTTATTTGTTTCGTAACAATGGCTCAGGAAAAAACGATTACAGGAACAGTTTCTGATAATGCCGGAGGAATTCCCGGAGCAACTATCAGCATCCAGAAAACGAAAAAAGGCACCTCAACTGACTTCCAAGGAAAATATTCTATTACAGCTCAAAAAGGAGATGTTCTGGTTTTTAGTTTCATCGGAATGAAATCGCAGACAAGAATTGTAGGAGACAAATCCATTATCGATGTAAAACTTGAAGAAGAAAACCAATCACTGCAGGAAGTTGTTGTTGTAGGTTATGCAACCAAACATAAAAAAAAACAAACGGCATCTTCTGTTCAAAGGATTCAGGGCAGAGTTGCCGGAATAGCTATTTCTGAAAATTACGTGCAACCTTCTACAAATGCCATTGTTGCAACTGCTGAGGAATCCTCTTCAATTGCTTCGAAAAATGAACCTATGTACATCGTTGACGGTGTTGTGATAAAAGCAGACCAAATGGCTAAAATTAACCCGAATGATATTAATAATGTCAGTGTTTTAAAAGATGCTGCAGCGACTTCTGTTTATGGAAACAAAGCCACAAACGGAGTGGTTATTATTGCGACGAAAAATCAAGTTTTTAAAAATCTTTCTGAAAAAGAAATCAACTCAAAATTGAATATAACTCAATCCAATCAGGAGGATTATGACACTTTTACAGAAAATGCTTTCGAAAGTCCAAAAACAGCGCCGCTTTCAACCTTTTCGATTGATGTTGATAATGCTTCCTATACCAATGTGAGACGTTTTATCAATAATGGCCAATCAGTACCAAAAGATGCAGTTCGTGTTGAAGAAATGGTCAATTTCTTTAAATACAATTATCCACAGCCAAAAGACACTAATCCGTTTTCTATCAATACCGAAATAAGTGAAAGCCCATGGAATTCAAAAAACCAAATTTTAAAAATTGGTTTACAGGGAAAAAACATTCCAACCGATGATTTACCGGCTTCTAATCTTGTTTTCTTAATCGATGTTTCGGGTTCCATGAGCGAAATGAACAAATTGCCTTTATTAAAACAGTCCATGAAAATACTGGTAAATGAACTACGTGCAAAGGACAAAGTATCGATTGTAGTGTATGCCGGTGCAGCCGGACTGGTTTTAGCGCCGACTTCCGGAGATGAGAAAAAAACAATCATTAAAGCATTAGATAAACTGAATGCCGGTGGAAGTACTGCCGGAGGAGCAGGAATCAACCTTGCCTACCAAATTGCTTCTGAAAACTTCATTAAAAACGGAAACAACAGAGTTATCCTGGCAACTGATGGTGATTTTAATGTAGGAGGTTATTCGAATTCAGATATGGAAAAACTAATCGAAGAAAAAAGAAAATCAGGTGTTTTCTTAACTTGTTTAGGCTACGGAATGGGGAATTACAAAGACAGTAAAATGGAAATTCTGGCAGATAAAGGAAATGGAAATTATGCTTATATCGATAATATTCAGGAAGCCAATCGTTTTTTAGGCAAGGAATTCAAAGGCTCTATGTTCGCCATTGCAAAAGATGTAAAAATCCAGATTGAATTCAACCCAAAACAAGTTCAGGCCTATCGCTTGATTGGGTATGAAAACAGGAAATTACGTCCGGAGGATTTTAAAAATGATGCCATTGACGCCGGAGAATTAGGAAGCAATCATACTGTGACGGCTTTATATGAAATTGTTCCCGCAGGAGTTAAAAGTGATTATTTAAACCAACAGCCAGATGATTTAAAATATACCAAAACTGAAACTGCTTCTGGCAATAGCAATGAACTGGCAACAGTAAAATTCCGTTACAAAAAACCGGATGGCGATAAAAGCATCGAAATGGTTCAGGTTATCCAAAACAAATCAGTTTCTTTAGATAAAGCAAGTGCTGATTTAAAGTTTAGTTCGGCTGTGGCATGGTTTGGATTAAAATTAAGGGATTCAAAATTAATTGCAGATAAATCATCCGAAGATATTGCAAATTTAGCGAGACAAGGAATGTCAAATGACCGCGAAGGATATAAAGCCGAATTTGTTCGTCTTGTAGAAACTTCAGAGCAGTATAATTAATAAATATTTCTTTACATTTGAGCTTTATCTTAAACATTCAATTTCAAACAAAACTTCATGAATCCAATTTTAAGCCAGAATCTATTTTTAGTAAAAGAACACATTGGAATGTTTAAAGCTGCTAACAATTATGACATTTACAGCCCTGAAAACAACCAAATCATTATGAATTGCCGTGAGAACAGCCTTGGAATTTTTACCCGAATATTACGCTTCACCGATTACAAAAGGATGACACCTTTTAATGTTGAAATAACGACAGCGTCAGGTGAAAAATTAATTTCTGTAAAACGCGGAGTTGCCTTATTTCGTTCAACAGTTCAGGTTTTTGATGAAAAAGACCGCTTGATAGGAACTTTTAAACAGAAATTCTTTTCGTTTGGAGGAAGATTTGAAATTCTGGATAAGAATGAAAGACCTGTTTGTACTTTACAGGGAAAATGGACCGGATGGGATTTTAAATTTACTCATGAAAATAAACAATTGGCTCAGGTAAATAAAAAATGGGCTGGCATAGGAAAAGAGTTCTTTACAAGCGCTGACAATTATGTTCTTCAAATCGAAGAAACTGTAGCTGCAGACTCCCCTATTAGACAATTAATCCTGGCGGCAGTTATGTGCATTGACATGGTTTTAAAAGAATAGATAAGTTGTTAAACTTAGATTAAGAAAATAAAAAAAGCATCATTTTAGGAAGCAAAAACTGTATTTTTGTGGAACTGAACTGATGCTTTTTGCATTTTCTAAAAACAGACTCATGACACACTTAAAAAATAAAAATGCCCTGATTACAGGAGCCGGAAAAGGAATTGGAAAAGCCATTGCCATCGCTCTTGCCAAAGAAGGTGTTAACGTCATTTTAGTTTCAAGAACACAATTAGACGTTGACCAACTGGCTGTCAAGATTGAAAATTTCGGAGTGAAATCGTTAGCATTAGCTGCTGATGTTTCAGATATTAATTCAATTAATAAAGCAGTAGAAACAGCAATAACGAAATTTAAAACTATCGATATTTTAATTAACAACGCCGGAATTGCTTCATTTGGCAAATTCTTGGAATTAGAGCCGGAAGCCTGGGAGAAAATCATTCAGGTCAACCTCATGGGAACTTATTATGCAACCCGTGCCGTATTACCTAATATGATCGAAAGGCAAACCGGTGACATTATCAATATTTCCTCAACTGCTGGATTAAACGGGAATGCCTTAACCAGTGCCTACAGTGCTTCAAAATTTGCTGTTTTAGGATTAACAGATTCCTTAATGCAGGAAATGAGAAAACACAATATTCGTGTTACTGCTTTAACACCAAGTACAGTTGCTACAGACATGGCGAAAGATCTAAACTTAACAGACGGAAATCCTGAAAAAGTGATGCAATCTGAGGATATTGCCGAATTGATTATCGCACAGCTGAAACTAAATCGCAGGGTATTTATTAAAAACAGCAGCATCTGGTCTACAAATCCTTAAAACATTAAATCTCAAAAATTAAATTCCAAATTCAAAGTAATGCATAAAATTGGAATTTGGGATTATTAGTATTGGAATTTTAAAAAAAACAATATATAATGGAACAATATTTAAGACAATTGATTTCAATTGCATTTACCGATAAAAAAGAAATCTTTACCGGTTTTTTGATTGATTACTCTGACGATTGGATTTTACTGAAAAACAATCCGATCGATTTTGTAATTGATGGTTTTGTAATCTTAAAAAACAAAAACATCGAAGCCATCGAAAGGGATGAAGAATTGGAATTTAACGAAAAAGTGATTCGTCTTAAAGGCTTAAAGACAAATGCAGAAGACATTATTCCGATTAGGGATTTGAGTACAATCCTAAATTACATCAATACAAAATATGGCATTTTTCAGATTGTAAAAAAATCCCCTAAGTCCGTTTATTTAGGTAAATTGATTCAAGTAAACGATGAAATTCTAACCATTGATTTTCTGGACATCAGAGGTTCTTTTGGCGGCGAACTAAGTTTTAATCCTGAAAAAATAAGAGTTATCGAATTTGATTCAGATTATATCAATTCTTTGAAGTTGGTATCTGAAGAAAATGAAAAATAAGATTTTACAGAATATGAAAAAGCCCTTTTGATAAAAGGGCTTTTTGATTTTATATTTAAACTTCCGCTAATTTGTTTAGGAATTCCAGTCGAACACTTCCATCCTCATCAATTTTTGTCAGATTGATTTCCTGCAAAGTATTAACTAATTCAGGATTCCATGGCGTTTTTACTTTTACGTAATTTTCTGTAAAACCGTGAATGTAGCCTTCTTTATTTTCGCTTTCAAATAAAACGCTTCTATTAGTTCCTAACTGGCTTTCATAAAAAGCACGTCGTTTCTTAACAGATAAACCACGTAGCATTTTACTTCGTTTTGCCCTTACATTGGCAGCCACAATTCCTGACATATTTGCAGCTTCCGTATTATCTCTTTCTGAATAAGTAAAAACGTGTAAATACGATATATCCATTTCATTTAAAAAATGATACGTCTCCAGAAAATGCTCATCAGTTTCCCCTGGAAAACCCACAATAACGTCCACACCAATACAGGCGTGCGGCATCACCTCACGAATCTTATTTACGCGTTCTGTATACACTTCGCGCAAATAACGGCGTTTCATCAATTTTAAAATAGTATTACTTCCGGATTGCAGCGGAATATGAAAATGCGGTACAAAAGTTCTGCTTTTGGAAACAAATTCGATAGTCTCGTTTTTCAATAAATTAGGTTCTATTGATGAAATTCTCAAACGCTCAATTCCGTCAACCTGATCCAATGCCTGAACCAGATCAAGGAAAGTATGTTCGTGTTTTTTATTTCCGAATTCCCCTTTTCCATAATCCCCGATATTCACTCCGGTCAAAACGATTTCTTTGATATTCTGAGCAGAGATCTCTTTGGCGTTCTGCAATACATTTTCAAGAGCATCACTTCTTGAAACCCCTCTTGCCAAAGGAATCGTGCAATAGGTACATTTATAATCGCAGCCGTCCTGTACTTTCAAAAATGCTCTGGTACGATCTCCAATAGAATAACTGCCTACATAAAAATCGGCTTCGGCAATTTCGCATGAGTGCACTTCACCCATATCGTTTTTGCTTAAGTCATGAATATAATCGGTAATTTTGAACTTTTCAGTAGCTCCAAGAACTAAATCAACTCCATCAACTGCAGCTAATTCTTCGGGTTTAAGCTGTGCATAACAACCTACTGCAGCAACAAAAGCCTTATCATTAAGTTTCATTGCTTTCTTTACAACCTGCTTAAACTGTTTATCAGCATTCTCCGTAACAGAGCAGGTATTGATCACATAAATGTCTGCTACCTCCTCAAAATCAACGCGGTCAAAACCTTCATCATTAAAATTCCTGGCAATAGTAGACGTTTCTGAAAAATTCAGTTTGCAACCAAGCGTATAAAAGGCAACTTTTTTTCTATTTTCCATAGGGTGCACTACATTTTAAGTAGTAAAATATTATATTCCTGCTTCATTGAAGAGCCTGCAAATTTACATACAATATTCTTTAAATGAAAATGAACAATATACTAAAAATCAATATTTTGAATCAGCCTGAAACTATTTGACTCTGGAAAACAATCAAAATTAAAAATAGTACAGTAAAAAAAACAGAAACCAAAAAACGTAAAACACTTGTATACAGACAAAAGATTCGCCAATAAGCTAATAAAACCGACAAAAAACAGCTTTTTTAATTTTAAATTAAATTTTTTCAACATTCGATTTTGTTGACGTTGATTTTAAATGTAAATTCACACTTGAAAATTCCAATCAAAATTATTTAGTAACAAAATATAAATCAGTCATAACAATTTTCGATTTAATGCGTTAATTTTATTTCGTCTTATATTTTGAGATTAAATTAAAACAAATGGGCAAGCCGAAAACCAATCAGAGTAGGCAAATTTTAAAAATAATCCTTTTATGAAAGCATTTTTCCCCACAATCTGCTTGATGCTCTTCGCCGTTTTCAATTTACAAGCGCAAACCAATGCACCTGCAACAAATCCATTTCCTACAATTAGCACTTTAACAACATGGGCTAGTTTGAATTCCCAGCAACAATTTGACATTGCTATTCGTGCAGTCGGATTTAAATTTGAAGTAAAAGAACCGGGTGAAGGTTCGACAGCCTATACCTACATAAGAAAAGTGGTTGTTAACGATGTAAACTATACCGACAGAATTGTATACCGAATTACAAATAATAATTCTGCAAGCATTATATCATTAGTTACTGCATCAACCGACTTAGTAAGTTTATACACACCACAATTGGCTACTTTTAAAAACAACAATTGTAAAACTGAAATGTCTAAAGATAAAAACACCACTTGCAGCTGTTATGAAAGCGCTAATTTTGCTATCGATCTTTGTGACGAACGCGTAAAACTAACAATGGGTGACGGAAATAAATATTTTGTTTCTGTAGCTAAAAAATAATTGATCTAATTTCCTTCAGAAATACAAGATTATAAAAGTTAAACCTCAAATTTTAATATTAAAATTTGGGGTTTTTTAATTCATACCAAACTTCTGTTTCTCCTTCATATTCAAAAGAATTGACATATTGCAAACCTAATTTTTCAAGTATTATTCTTGAATTCTTATTTCCTGCATCTGCATAAGCATAGAGAGCTTTGGCATTCAATTTATTAAAAGCATAATCTACAAAAGCTTTTCCAGCTTCTGTTGCATATCCTTTTCCCCAATTTTTTTCTATGAAACGATATCCAATTTCGTAGAAATTTTTATGATTATTAATTTCATTTGTAATAAATTTTATTCCGGACCAACCTAAAAATTCATTAGTTTCTTTGAGAATTACAGCCCAACGTCCTGTTCCAAAATCTTTGTATTGTTGTTGAATGTTTTTAATCTGATCAATACTTTCCTGAATATCTGTTATTGGGTTATTTCCAAGAAAAATATGCACATTTGGATTAGAATCTAATTCAAACATTCCTTCAACATCAGAAAGAAGTAACTCTCTTAAAACTAAACGCTCTGTTTCAATTGGCTTTTTCATCAAAATAATCATTTAAAATATAATGCTGAACTACTTCAGCAACGCCATCATCATTATTAGACGCTACAATTAAATCAGCTTTGTCACGCAATTCGGGTGTCACATTATCCACCCAAACTCCCAAGCCGGCATATTCAATCATCGTTAAATCGTTTCCTGCATTTCCAACAGCTATTATTTCACTTTGATGAATGTTTAGCTTATCTGCCAGAAGTTTTAAACTGGCTGCTTTATCAATACCATTTTGGGCCGCTTCAAGGAAAAAAGGCTTTGACATGGCAACACTTAAATGCGGCATCGCTAATTTCAAATCCTTTTCTACTTCTTTCAAATAGGAAGGTTCTGCCAGTAAAATACACTTTACAGCTGGTTTTTGAACTGCTGATTTAAAATCAGGAACTTTATGGTGTGGCAATCCGGTAATATCTTTTTCAATTTCAATATATTCCGAATCAGTTTCGCTTATAATTTCTACGTCAAGATAGGTGATAATGTGCGTTTTCATTTTTACACTGTAATCGTATAAATCATGAATTTGTTCCGGAGTCAAACATTGTTCAAACAATATAAGATCATCTTTTACGGTACTAATTACGGCTCCGTTAAATGAAATAATATACGAATCATTCAAATCCAATTCCAATTCTTTGGCATAAGCAGTCATGGCTGATGTCGGTCTGCCGGAAGCCAAAACTACATAAACGCCTTTTGCTTGTGCCTCTAATAATACCTTTTTATTTAAATCTGAAATTTTATGATCGTCAGTCAACAAGGTATCATCCATGTCGAGCACCAGCATTTTATATTGCATATTTTGTCTTATAATTTAAATCCCGGACTAAATACTCATTCTGAAATCTTCAATAACCGGATTCGCTTTGGCAAAATCAGTTTCCTGAATAAACACTTCAACAGCTAAATCTGTTTGTCCAAAACCAGCCAGACGAGCCGACTGTATGTTATCTTTTTTTACTGTTTCTACTCCCGCCTGTTCTAATCTTTCCTGCAAAGCAATCGCTAATACTTCACTTCCTGAAAATACCTTCATTAATCCCATGACATTTTTATTTTTAATTTTTATTCTAAACTAACTATTATTCCTCTTCTATATCTCCTTCTTCTTCGTCCAGCTCTTCATCTCCTTCTTCATCCATATCAAAAAGATAAGGTTCTAGCAACATTTTATCTGCCAAAATCTCGATACGCTCTGTCAAAATTTCAGCAAAAATGATACGTTGTGGTTTTGCAATACTATTGGAGATACGCATGATTTTGGTTTCATGACGTAATTTCAAAATCGGATCTGCATCATCCAGAATAAACATTTTTAAACGGTTTACGTTATATCCCGCACTCGCAAACATATCACTCAATTTATTTGGCGTTCCGATAAGAACATCAATTCCGGTAGAAATATAGTTTTTATCATAATCCATATCCCCTTTATCGTGAACACCGTAAACTTCAAGATTTGTATATTTTCCGTATTTCTCAAAAAGTTCTACCATTTCAAGAACTTTAGTTTTGTCTTCCACAATTATTAAAGCTCTAGGAGATTCTTCTACCTTACCAGCTAATTGCTGAATAACATTCAACACAATCGTTGTCGATTTTCCGCTTCCTGTTGGAGATAAAACAATACAATCAGCTCCGCTTTTTATGGTTGAAAAAGTTTCCTTTTGCAATATATTCGGCTCTGTTAAACCATTTTCGATTAAAGCGTCCTGTAACTTTTCGTTTATTTTTTTTAGTTTCATCTCTTTTATGCTTTAGGCTTTAGGCTGTAAGCCATAAGCTAAAATTTATTTGTACTCTTTAAAAGCTTAAAGCCTAAAGCTTATAGCCTATTGCGCGAAGCTTATTTGCTTGCAAACAATTTTACATCAGTTTCAGAAATTTCGTTTCCTCCCAGAATAATCAATCTTTCGACTACATTTCGAAGTTCACGGATATTTCCTGTCCAGTCGTATTCCTGTAACAATTTTATGGCCTGTGCTGAAAATACTTTGACAACATTTCCTTGTTCAGAAGCAATTTTGCTGGCAAAGTGTCTTATTAAAGCCGGAATATCATCACGCCTTTCATTTAATGCCGGCACTTTTATCAAAATTACGGCCAAACGATGGTATAAATCTTCACGGAAACGACCTTCGGCAATTTCTGTTTTTAAATCTTTATTGGTTGCTGCTACCACACGAACATCAACCTTAATATCTTTTTCCGCACCAACTCTTGTAATCATACTTTCCTGTAAAGCACGTAGTACTTTAGCTTGAGCCGAAAGACTCATATCTCCAATTTCATCCAGAAAAATAGTCCCTTTGTCAGCCGCTTCAAACTTTCCTGCTCTGTCTTTCACCGCGGATGTAAAAGCGCCTTTTACATGTCCGAACAATTCACTTTCAATCAATTCACTCGGAATCGCCGCACAGTTTACTTCGATCAAAGGAAAATTTGCTCTTTCGCTTTTTTCATGTAACTGATGTGCTACTAATTCCTTTCCTGTTCCGTTTGGTCCTGTAATTAAAACTCTGGCCTCAGTTGGAGCTACTTTATCAATCATTACTTTTATATGATTGATAGCTTCACTTTCTCCTACCATTTCGTAGTTTTTACTGACTTTTTTCTTCAGGATTTTATTCTCAACAACGAGCTGTTTTTTATCCAAAGCATTTCGAACCGTATTTAGTAAACGATTTAAATCGGGTGGTTTCGAGATATAATCAAAAGCCCCCAAACGCATGGTTTGAATAGCCGTTTCCATATCCCCATGACCGGAAATCATCACCATCGGAATTTCTGGTTTGATTTTTTTTACTTCTTCCAAAACCTCAACTCCATCTAATTTTGGCATTTTAATATCACACAAAACCAAATCGTAATCGTTGTTTTTTATTTTGTCAAGTCCCACAGCACCATCTTCGGCTTCATCAACCTGATAGGTATCATTTTCTTCTGATAATATCTTTACCAAAACTCTTCTGATTGCTGCTTCGTCTTCTATAATTAATATTTTACTCATTCTTTAAAGTTGCTAAGGTTCTGAGTTGCTAAGATCCTAAGCTTATAAAAAAGATGCTAAAAAAAACTTAGCAACTCAGTATCTTAGAATTTTAGCAACTTTAATTAGTATTTAAGCCATCTGTATAATTCCTTCCATGTTGGTTTTTTACCGTACATCAAAATACCTACACGGTAAATTTTTGCAGCGAACCAGACAACAAGAAAAAAGGTAGCAAACAATAATGATACCGAAATTGTAATTTGCCACCAAGGCACTCCAAACGGAATACGCATTAACATAACAATTGGCGATGTTAACGGAATCATCGAAAAAACAACAGCTACTGTACCATGAGGATCATTTACAACCGTAAAAAAACCAATATAAACACTCAATATTAAAGGCATTATAATTGGCAGTAAAAATTGCTGTGAATCAGTTTGATTATCTACTGCTGCTCCAATTGCTGCATAAAACGAACTGTACAGAAAATAGCCTCCTACAAAGTAAACGATAAAACCGATTATGATACTAGCAATTGGCAGATTCCATAATTCACTGATATACATTTGGGCTGAACCGGACATTTCATGTTGTGCTGATGCCATCAATTCGGGTGAAATTCTGGCAGTTGGACCAACATTTACTCCGAAAAATGTAGAAGCCGCAAACATTAATCCCAAACCAATTATTGCCCAGATTGCAAACTGTAATAATCCTGCAAGCGAAGTTCCTACGATTTTACCAATCATCAACTGAAATGGTTTAACAGAGGAAATAATAATTTCGATAATTCGGTTTGTTTTTTCTTCGATGACACTTCGCATTACCATATTTCCATAAATAATAATAAACATCATAATCAGGTAACCAAAAGCGCCTCCAATTCCAATCTTGATTTCGTTTAAGCCTTTTAGACTTTCTTCTCCTGAAGATTTGGCCAAATGAATATTAACCGTAGCCTGTGCTTTTTGAATCGCTAAAGTATCCAATTTGGCTTTTTCTAAATTCAGTTTGGTAATTTTAGAAGCAATAACATCCTGAGTGTTTTCAATAAAATTGATACTTGGGCTGTTGTTCGAAATATATTCTGTTTTGTTTTCTAAATTTTCTTTCGGGATAATTATCAGACCATCAAGGCTTTCTTTTGCAATACTGTCTTTCAAGGCTTTCACATCTATTTCCGATAAATTCAGATAGTTAAATTCTGCCTCTTTTTTATTCTGTTTTACAAAATCATCTGCAAACAAACCGGTTTGATCGTGAATTGCGATTTGTTTGGTTTCTGCTTTCATGGAACTCAAATAACCAATAAATCCTGCAATTGCCACAAACAGCAACGGACTTAAAAAAGTCATGACAACAAAAGATTTATTGCGGACTTTGGCAATAAATTCTCTTTTTATAATTAATGAAATTATACTCATTTATTTTAGATTGTTAGATTTTAGACTTTCTTAGACTTCTTAGATTATATTTTTGACTCTTAAATTCAGTCTAAAAATCTAAGTAGTCTAATGATCTAAAAATCTAAGAGGTTACTGTTTGAATAAAAATATCGTTTACACTTGGAATTTTCTCTACAAAATGTGTTACCTGTCCTCGTTGTGTGAGAAGATGAAGCAGCTCATTTGAAGATGCATTTCCTATCTGGATATTTAATTTCAAATCATCATTCAACGATTTGAAATTAGCCGGAGAAACGGTAAACTTCTGCGTAATATCATACATTAAACCTTCCACATTATTGGTCAGAATTCCAACTTCAAAACTATTGGTTCTGAATTGACGTTTTACATCACTCAGTTTTCCTTCAATTAATTTATTGGATTTATGGATTAAGGCAATATCATCACAAAGTTCCTCTACGCTTTCCATGCGGTGGGTTGAGAAAATAATAGTTGCTCCCTGCTCTTTCAAAGCTAAAATTTCGTCTTTGATAATATTGGCATTTACAGGATCAAAACCGGAGAAAGGTTCATCAAAAATCAATAATTTTGGTTTGTGCAAAACACAAACCACAAACTGAATTTTCTGTGCCATCCCTTTAGAAAGTTCCTGGATTTTTTTATTCCACCACCCCTGAATTCCCAAACGGTCGAACCAAAAATCTAATTGCTTTTTAGCTTCGGCTTTAGAAAGTCCCTTCATTTGTGCCAGATACAAGCATTGTTCCCCTACTTTCATCGAAGTATACAAACCTCTTTCTTCAGGAAGATATCCAATAGTCTGCACATGTTTTGGCTGTAATCTTTCTCCATCTAAAATTATTTCGCCACTATCAGGCAATGTAATTTGATTGATGATTCGGATTAGGGAAGTTTTTCCGGCTCCATTTGGACCTAATAGTCCGTAAATACTACCTTTGGGTACATTTAATGAAACTTCGTTAAGCGCTACATAATCGCCATATTTTTTTACGACTTTATGTACTTCGAGTAAGTTGCTCATACTGTATTTGATATTTTCTATGCCGGCATTTGCAATTTTCGCCAACTGGCTGTAAAAGTAAATAATTACTAGCGAATCTAAGTAATAATACACAAAAAACCCATTCTATTTTATGTAGAATGGGTTTGAATTTATATCGTTTTTCAGAAAATTTCAGATTATGAAAACATATCTTTTACTTTTTCAAAAAATGATTTTTCTGATTTTTCAGGATTTGGAACAAAATGTTCGTCGTTTAAAGAATTTTCAAAAAATTGTTTTTGTTCTTTATTCAACGTTTTCGGTGTCCAGACATTGACGTGAACCAGTAAATCTCCGTTTCCGTATCCGTTGATACTTGGAATACCTTTTCCTTTTAATCTTAAGATTTTTCCGGATTGGATTCCTTCTTCCAACTTAATACGTACTTTTCCATTGATAGCTTCAATATCTTTCGAAGCTCCTAAAACCGCTTCCGGGAAACTGATATATAAATCGTAGTGAACATTTTCACCTTCACGTTTCAGGAATTCATGTTCTAGTTCTTCAATAGCTACGATCAAATCACCTGGAACACTATTTCCGGGAGCATCATTTCCTTTGTTGGAAACTTTTAATTGCATTCCGTCAACAACACCAGCTGGAATCTTGATTGAAACGGTTTCGTCTTCAACAACCATTCCCTGAGCATCTGCCTCAGAAGGTCTTTTATCCAATATTTGTCCAGAACCTCCACAAGTAGGACATGTAGATGCAGATTGCATTCTTCCTAGGATAGTATTGGTTACGCGCATTACCTGTCCCTGACCATTACAAGTCGAACACGTTTTGTAAGTAACACCTTTGGCCTGAACTTTACGTTTTACTTTTACTTTTTTCTCAACACCATTGGCAATTTCTTCTAAAGTAAGTTTTACTTTAATTCTAAGATTACTTCCTTTAGAACGACGTGGGCCTCCGCCACCGCCTCCTCCGAAACCGCCAAATCCACCACCAAAAATATCACCAAACTGGCTGAAAATGTCATCCATATTCATACCACCGTGGCCGCCTCCGCCAAAACCTCCTGAACCATCAAATGCCTGATGTCCGTATTGGTCGTACTTGGCTTTTTTCTGTGGATCACTTAAAACTTCATAAGCTTCTGCCGCCAATTTAAAGTTTTCTTCTGCCTCTTTGTCGCCTGGATTTTTATCCGGGTGATATTTCAACGCACTTTTACGGTACGCTTTTTTAATTTCGGCAGCATCAGCACTTTTTGAGATGCCTAATATTTCGTAAAAATCTTTTTTCATAATTTAGGTTAAATTACTTCGCCAGTTCACTAGCGCTCGTGTCCAAAAAATAAATTCCAAATTCCAATTCTTAAATTGACGTTCAGAATAAATCATTTACATTTTTTAGTTTCCGATAACCACTTTAGGAAAACGAATAATCTTGTCTCCTAATTTGTATCCTTTTTCAATAACATCAACAATTTTACCTTTTAATTTATCCGATGGAGCCGGAATTTGGGTAATCGCCTCAGCAAAATCAGCATTAAAAGCATCACCTGCTCTTACTTCAACCTGCTCTAAACCTTTAGAAACCAAAGTGCTTTTCAGTTTTTCATGAATCAACTCTACTCCTTTTTTCAGGTTTTCATCATCAGATTTGTTGATTTCCACAGTTGCTCTGTCAAAATCATCTAAAACAGGAAGCATTGCCAACAAAACTTCTTGGTTTGCTGTTTTAAACAAATCCATACGCTCTTTTGAAGTTCTTTTTTTATAATTTTCAAATTCGGCAAATAATCTCAAAAACTTATCTTTTTCTTTTGCCAAGTCTTGAGCCAATTGCTCTTCAACACTTAATTCTTCAACAATTAACTGTTCTCCGTTTGCATTGTTTTCTAACGTTACATCATCTAATTCCTGATCGAATTCTGTATTTTCCGTAGTCATATTATTTGTATTTTTAAAAATATTCTTAAACTTCATTTTTAATTCTTTCTGATGGATTGCAAAAGTACTGCCAAATCTTTTAAAATGTCAAATTGTCACTTTTTGACATTTTTATAGTTCATTTTATCTAAAATTTCTTAAAGAAAATTTTAATATAATTTTAAGACTATTACGTTTTCGTTTGTCCTATATTTGAGCCTGAAAACCAAATCAGTATTATTACCTATCAAAGTTGAATTTAAGGGTTAGCCTCGGCTTATATAAATTATTAATTCAAGTTTACCTTATATTAAAAAAAGCTTCGCCTAATTGACGAAGCTTTTTTTTATGCTTTTTTCTATAATTCCTCGAAAGCTCTTATAAAACTTAATAATCGTTGTTATTTATTGCACGGGCGGAGGGATTCGAACCCCCATCAACGGTTTTGGAGACCGCTATTCTACCCTTGAACTACGCCCGTAACTTAAGGTCGGCAAATTAAAAGTTTTTTTCTTCCACCAGCAACTTTTCAGGAAGATATTTAAAAGAAAAAACCTTTAAATCCGCGTAATCTACAGCAAAAAAACTTCGCTTCTGACAGTTATCCTAATAGAGCATTTTTCAATCCTTCAAAATCAACCGAAATCTGTTCGCCTGTAACTAAATTTTTAAGCGAATATGAATTTGACGTAATCTCCTGATCACCTGCAATTACTGCGAACGGTATCAATCTTTTATCTGCATACTGAAACTGTTTCCCCACTTTTACATTATCCGGATATAATTCTACTTTTATATTTTCTTTTCTTAATTTCTGAATCGCCTGCGAAGCATATAAAGCTTCAGCGTTTCCATAATTAATAAACAGTGCTTTTGATGTTGCTGCCACTGTTTCCGGAAATAGTTGTAATTCTTCCAAAACCAGATAAATTCTATCTAATCCAAAAGAAATTCCAACACCGCTCATATTCTTCAGACCAAAAATTCCTGTCAAATCATCGTATCTTCCACCGCCGCCAATAGACCCCATTGAAACAGTTTTTGGTGCTGCAACTTCAAAAATGGCTCCTGTGTAATAATTCAATCCACGCGCTAAAGTTACATCCAAATCTAATGTTGCTGTTGACAGACCTAAAGTCGCCACATTGTCACAAATAAATTTTAACTCTTCAACACCTTTTATTCCTTCTTCTGATGAAGCCAATAAAGTGGAAAGCTGACTGATTTTATCTGCAAAAGTTCCTGCGAAGCTAAAAAGCGGCTGTACCTTAACTAAAGCTTCTTCAGAAATTCCTTTTTCAATCATTTCTTTCTTTACACCATCTTCACCAATTTTATCCAGCTTATCCAAAGCCACGGTAAAATCTATTAATTTATCTGAAGCTCCAATTACTTCTGCAATTCCCGATAATATTTTTCGGTTATTAATTTTAATAGTAACACCTTCCAAACCTAAAGCAGAAAAAACAGTATCATACAATTGAACCAATTCTACTTCCTGCCACAACGATTTTGAACCTACAACATCGGCATCACACTGGAAAAACTCTCTGAAACGCCCTTTTTGCGGACGATCTGCTCTCCAAACCGGCTGAATCTGGTATCTTTTAAAAGGAAATTCAATTTCACTTTGGTGCTGTACAACGTATCTGGCAAACGGAACGGTCAAATCGTAGCGTAATGCTTTTTCTGAGATTTTTGGAGTCAATTGTCTGGAAGTAACAGTAGACATTTCATCGCCTGAAATCTTGTCTAAAAAATCTCCTGAATTCAATATCTTAAAAATCAAACGATCTCCTTCTTCTCCGTATTTTCCCATCAACGTTTCCGAATTTTCAAATGAAGGCGTTTCAATCGGCTGAAAACCAAATTTCTCAAAATTGCTTTTTATGGTCTGAATAATATATTGACGTTTTGACACCTCTGCAGGTGAAAAATCTCTTGTTCCTTTTGGTATGCTTGGTTTTGAAGCCATTATGATTAATATTTTAGATTGTTGATTTTAGATTTTAGATCTCGAAGAAATCTAAAATCTAAAACTTTTAAAATTAATTTATTTTTAGATTTTTTTTGATTGTTGGTTTTTAGACTTTCGACTTTATGACTTTCCAACTTTCAACTCAATTTAAAATCGCCTGCAAATATCTTATTTTTTAAAATAAATTAAGCCGGTTCGAAAACAAACTTGTAACAAAAAACGTATTTTCGTGTCAAATTGGTCATGATGCTAAAATTATTTAAAGAAAATATCCGAATTGCTTTTGGTTCTATCAAAACACAATTACTGCGAACCATTCTCACCGTTTTAATTATCGCCATCGGAATTACCGCATTGGTGGGAATCCTGACCGTAGTTTCAGCCCTTGAAAACACGATTTCTACTGATTTTGCTTCAATGGGTGCCAATACTTTCAACATCAACCAATATGAAAGCAATGTTCGAAACCGGGGAGGGAATGAACGTGAGATTGTAAATCCAATTATTTCATACCCCGAAGCAGTAGCTTTCAAAACAAAATACAAATATCCTTTTACCGAAACTTCACTTTCCTTTACAGCCACTTCGACTGCAGAGGTAAAATACGGTGCCGAAAAAACAGATCCTGAAATTACAATTGTGGGTGTCGATGAGCATTTTATCAACAACTCCGGATTAGAAACCAGTCTGGGCCGTTCTTTTAATCAATTTGACATCGAAAACAATACGTATTCCTGCATCGTAGGTTCTGATTTTGAAAAAGGCCTTTTGAAAGATGTAAACCCAATTGACAAAGTAATCTCAATACGAGGAGCAAAATTTAAAGTCATCGGCGTTTTAAAAGAAAAAGGCTCCACTTTTGGAAACAGTCAGGATCTACGCGTTTTAATTCCGATTCAGGTAGCGCGTTCGTTATTCACCGCTCCCAATATCAATTATACCATGAGTGTCATGGTTTCGAAAAAAGAACTTTTAGATCAGGCTATTGACAACGCAACCAGTACCATGCGAAGAGTGCGAAAATTAAGTCCGGTTCGCGACAATAATTTTGGAGTTGTACGAAGCGATGATCTGATCAATCGTATTCTTGGAATCACGCAATATTTGGGCTGGGCATCGTGGATTATCAGTATTATTACCATTTTAGGATCCTCGATTGCCTTAATGAATATTATGATTGTTTCTGTAACGGAACGCACACGCGAAATTGGCGTTAGAAAAGCATTGGGAGCAAAAAGAACCACAGTCGCCGTTCAGTTTTTTATAGAAACTTTATTAATTGGCCAGATTGGCGGTTTGGTTGGAATCGTACTAGGAATTCTGCTAGGTTTTGGCATCGCTACGGCAATGAGTTTCGCTTTTGTTATTCCGTGGTCTGCAATTTTTGCCGCTTTTGCCACCAGTTTTATGGTTGCGATTGTGTCAGGTTTATACCCGGCAATTAAGGCTTCAAAACTGGACCCGATTGAAGCTTTGCGTTATGAATAATTTGAAGCAGATTTTAATCGTTTCAAAAGGCCAATAGTCCCGCTATCCGTTTCAAACTTTTGCACCGAACCCCGGCACAAAAGGTTTTCCACTTCTATCGGGGCTAGATTAGAAATTTTGTATTACAAAACACTTTTTAGTCCTTTCATCATCCTGTCATTGTCATAAATATCTTTACGCAATTCGATATTTTTAAAATGCATTTTTTCCAGCAAATTAGTCATCTCTGTCCCTAAATACTGATTGATTTCAAAATACAATTGGCCGTTTTCAACAAGATTTTTTTGAGCCAGTTGGGCTATTTTCCTGTAAAAAAGTAAAGCATCATTATCTTCTACAAAAAGTGCCAGATGCGGTTCGTAATTCAGGACATTCTTTTTAATTTCCTGTTTTTCCAAATTCCGCACATAAGGCGGATTTGAAACAATGATATCAAAATCCTCTTTTAAGTCATTTGTTTCTAAAATATTCTGAAGCAAAAATGTAATCTCAACATTATTATTTCGTGCATTTTTTTTAGCCATACACAATGCTTCAGACGAAACATCAATCGCAAAAACCTCAGCATTCGGAATATTCTTAGCTAATGAAATGGCTATACATCCACTTCCTGTTCCAATATCTAAAATTTTTAAATTTTTAAATTTTTCAATCTTCGAATTTTCAGCGATAATCCATTCTACCAATTCTTCTGTTTCAGGTCTCGGAATCAAAACATGTTCGTTGACTTCAAAATCCAAACCATAAAAATTTGTTTTCCCCAGCAAATACTGAATTGGAACCTCTTTCTTTAATTGAGTCAAAAGTATTTTCCAATTCTCAATATCCGATTCTTCAAGAGTCAATTCATGGTTCAACGCCAAATCAATTTGACGCAGTTTGTGTCTATACTCTAAAATCAAATAGAAAAAACTCTCCGCTTCATAAGCATCATAAAAAGGCGCTAATTCCTGAATAAAATAAGTGCGGTATTGTTTGATTTTCATCTTGGTGGGTATGAGTTAATTTTAGAAAAGCACTGGCATTCTTAATAAGTACTTTACAAACAAATTTGTTACAATCTGTTTATAATTCTTTCAGCATCCAAACCGGACAGGAACTGTGTCCTGTATTTCCCATTGGAGCATCTAAATATTCAAATCCTGATTTTTTATAAAGTTTTTGCGCGGCATGCATAAATGGCATGGTTTCGATATAGCATTTTTCGAAGCCAAAACTTGTGGCCTGTTTCAGACACTCATCCATCATTGCACTTCCAATTCCCAAGCCTCTTGTTTCAGGCAAAAAATACATCTTTTGCAATTCACAAATTTCAGGATCACCGTTTTCTAAAGGTGCAATTCCGCAACAACCCACTATTTTACCTTCATTTTCGACCACAAAATAAACCGATTGCCGTTTGTTATATTCTTCAAACATCAAATCCAAATACGGATCTTCATAGGCTGTGCCCACTTTAGGAATTTCCATTTCATCGAAAACCGTTCGTATTAATTGGGCAACTGCCTCATTGTCTTCTTTTTTTATTCGTCTGATGATCCAGTTTTCCATGTTTTTATTCCTATGCTGTATTTTACAAAAGTAAAAATAGTTTTTCGATAGTTTCATAACTAAATCCTAAACTCAAAAATAACTACTTTTGTACTGTGAATATACATGAGACATATATAAAACGCTGTATCGAATTAGCCCAAAATGGTCTTGGAACGACATATCCAAATCCAATGGTGGGCAGCGTGATCGTTTACGAAAATAAAATTATTGGTGAAGGCTGGCATAAAAAAGCCGGAGAACCACATGCAGAAGTAAATGCAATCCGGTCCGTAAAAGACAAATCACTACTAAAAAAAGCCACTATTTATGTAAGTCTGGAACCTTGCAGTCATTTTGGAAAAACTCCCCCATGCTGTGATTTGATTATTAAAAATGAAATCCCGAATGTGGTTGTGGGAACTGTAGATCCAAATGAAAAAGTAGCAGGTAAGGGAATCAAAAAACTAATTGCTGCCGGGGCAAATGTTACTGTTGGTGTTTTAGAAGACGAATGCAACGAATTGAATAAACGTTTTTTTACCTTTCATCAAGAAAAGAGACCTTACATAATATTAAAGTGGGCTGAAAGTCAGGATGGATTTCTGGCACCGGAAAAAGAAGTTGATAATGAACGAAAACCGATTTGGATTACCAATCCATATTCCAGGCAATTGGTACATAAATGGCGAAGTGAAGAACAGGCAATTATGGTGGGAACACAAACTGTCATTGACGACAACCCAAAGTTAAATGCTCGGGACTGGTCAGGAAATAATCCTGTTAGAATTGTTTTGGATCAAAATAATCGCATTTCAAAAGACAGTTTTATTTTTGATGATTCGGTAAAAACTATTGTATTTACTAAATCTGAAAGCAGCCTTTCAACAGAAAACACTTCCTTTAAATGTATTAATTTCGAACAAAATACAATACCACAGATTTTGGATTTTTTATATCAAAATCAAATCCAGTCTATTATAATTGAAGGCGGATCACAGACTTTGCAATCTTTTATAAATGAAAATATGTGGGACGAAGCCCGAATATTTATCGGAAGAACAACTTTTGGAAAAGGAACAAAAGCTCCTGTAATTCAAAAGAAATACGTGAGCAAAACTTACATCCAAAACGACGAACTATTAAACATTAGAAATCATGATTGATACCATAATTTTCGACTTTGGGGATATTTTTATCAATTTAGATAAAGAAGCAACTATTTCAGGATTGAAGAAACTAGGCATGACCGAATGGAATTCAGAATTGGATCGTTTGAATCTTCTTTTTGAAACCGGAGATATTTCGCATGAGGATTTTCTGAAAGGTTTTCAGGAACAGCTTCCAAATGCTTCAATTGAGGAAATTTTGGAAGCATGGAATGCCGTATTACTAGATTTTCCCTTATACCGATTAGAGTTCCTGCAAATGCTTTCAAAAAAATACCGCTTGTTTTTATTAAGCAATACCGATTCTATCCATATTGAAACTTTTGAAAACAAAAGCGGAACTTCATTTTACAGTGATTTTTACCAATGCTTTGAGAAGGTTTATTTTTCTTTTGAGATCGGAATGCGAAAACCAAATCCTGAAGTTTTTAAATATTTGATTAACAAACATGAATTGTCTCCAAAGCGAACTTTGTTTGTAGACGATAAAAAAGAAAACACAGATTCTGCAGCAGTTTTAGGTTTTCATATCTGGAATTTGCAGGTCGGCAAAGAAGATGTAGTTGATTTATTTGAAAAACAAATACTTTAAAACACTAATTTGGAATACACCGACACCTTTCAAACCATCGCTTTTGAATCTGAAGAAGTCCTTTTTAAGGAAAAAAGCAGCAAATTCTTTGGTTATGCTTTTCCTTTGGAAAATGAAGAGCAGGTAAAACCTATAATCGAAAACTTAAAAAAACAGCATCCAAACGCCGTACACTATTGCTATGCTTATCAATTAGGAATCGCTCCAAAAATTTCATGGCGGGCAAATGACGATGGTGAACCTGGGAATACTGCAGGCGCTCCTATTTACGGTCAGATCCAGTCATTTGGTTTAACTAATGTTCTTGTTGTTGTAGTTCGCTTTTTTGGCGGAATCAAATTAGGTGTGGGGGGATTAATTGCTGCTTATAAGACAACTGCTCAAATGACTCTGGAAATTTGTGAAGTTGTAGAAAAAACTATTGATGTTCATTTTTTAATATCCTTTGATTATAAAAATATGAATAAGGTAATGCGGGTTATCAAGGAAAAGAAACTTGAAATAGTATCTCAGGAAATGGAAATGGAAGAACATTCCGGATTACCAATTGGCAAAATTGTCACAAAAACACGAAAAAAAAATGCCGAATCGGTTTTCGGCATTTTTGATTTAATGTTCGAAATCGACATTAAAATTATATAAATCGATATAAAAACACACCTCATTTTAACAATTACTCAAGCGTTTTAAATAATTCCAAAATATAATCCGGAGGAGCAGTTGGCCGACCCGATTTTAACGAAATAAATACTAAAATAAATACTGCAGTTGTTAATAACTCATTTGCTTCATTATAGATAGCGCAGTCAAATTCTATCTTGACAGAGGATTGACTTTTGAAAGTAGTATGAATCGTTAACAACTCATCATAGCGTGCCGATTTTTTATAGTTGATCTGCATGGAAACTATCGGCAGTCCAATACCGCTTTCCTCCATACTTTTATATGAAATCCCTTTGTTTCTAAGCCATTCCACGCGTCCTATCTCAAAATACGGAATATAATTTCCGTGATATACAACCCCCATTTGATCTGTTTCTGAATAACGGACACGTACCTGAGTCTGATGATTTTTCATTATTTATATATTAAAAATTTTAAGCTTCTAAAGTCTCCTTACAACATTTTTTTTATAAAATTACATGGCAAAATATTTTTTTTTACAGAAATTTGTTCACATATTTGTTATCCCGAAAAAAGGAAAAAAAACTCTACTATTTTATAGGAGAATCATTACCAATAATACAAAATTTATTTGAATTTATGACTAAAACTGCTCAATCGGTATGGGAAAACTGTTTGTCCTTTATAAAAGACAATATTCAAGATCAAGCCTATAAAACTTGGTTTGAACCAATCAAATCAGTTGAGCTAACCGACAACGCGTTATATATTCAAGTTCCAAGTAAATTTTTCTACGAATGGCTGGAAGAACATTACGTTAAATTACTGAAAGTTGCGCTTACCAAAGAACTGGGAAAAAACGCAAAGTTACTCTATAAAATCAAAATGGAAAACACTTACGGTAATAAACAGCCTTTTACCGAACAGCTTCCAAGTTCAAACAGAGTACCAATGAAACCGCAAGAGGTTGATGCTCCGTTCAAAAACCTAAATCCTGAACTTAAAAATCCGTTTGTAATTCCCGGAATCAGAAATTTAAAAATTGAATCGCAATTAAACGCGAATTACAGTTTTGACAATTTTCTTGAAGGAGATTCAAACCGTTTGGCTCGTTCTGCAGGTATGGCGGTTGCCAACAAACCTGGAGGAACATCCTTTAATCCGTTGTTGATTTTTGGCGGAGTTGGTTTAGGAAAGACACACTTGGCGCACGCTATTGGTGTTGAAGTAAAAGACAAATATCCTGAAAAAACGGTTTTATATATTTCTGCCGAAATTTTTACACAACAATATATTGATTCGGTAAAAAAGAATAATCGTAATGATTTCATTCACTTTTACCAGTTAATTGACGTGTTGATTATTGATGATGTTCAATTTTTATCTGGAAAATCAGGAACTCAGGACGTTTTCTTCCATATTTTTAATTACCTGCACCAAAACGGAAAACAGGTAATTTTAACTTCGGACAAAGCTCCTGTCGATATGCAGGATATTGAACAGCGTTTGTTATCCCGTTTCAAATGGGGATTATCTGCTGAATTACATCAACCGGACTACGAAACCCGTATTTCTATCTTAAAAAACATTCTGTATCGCGATGGTGTTGACATGCCGGAAGATATTATTGAATATGTTGCCCGTAACATTAAAACCAATGTTCGTGAGCTTGAAGGTGCCATTATTTCATTAATCGCCCAGTCTTCTTTCAACAAAAAAGAAGTTACGATTGAATTGGCCAAAAGCGTAGTAGAGAAATTTGTTAAAAACGTAAAGAGAGAAATCTCTATCGACTATATTCAAAAAATTGTGTCTGATTATTTTCAGCTGGATATTGAAACACTTCAATCTAAAACCAGAAAAAGACACGTGGTTCAGGCGAGACAATTGGCCATGTTTTTTGCAAAGAAATTTACAAAGGCTTCTTTAGCTAACATTGGTTCCCAAATTGGAGATCGAGATCACGCAACGGTTTTACATGCTTGTAAGACTGTTGACAATTTAGTTTCTACAGACAAACAATTCAAGAAGTTTGTCGAAGATATCAACAAAAAACTAACGCTATAAACGCGCATCATGCCAGTAAAAATCTTAATGGTTTGTTTGGGGAATATTTGCAGATCGCCTTTAGCTGAAGGTATTTTAGCATCAAAATTACCAAAAGACAATTTCATAGTTGACTCAGCCGGAACGGGTTCATGGCATATTGGACATTCGCCTGACAAACGTTCTATTGCCATTGCTCAACTGAATGGCTTATGTATCGACAATCAAAAAGGACGTCAATTTAAAACTTCTGATTTTGATAAATTCGATTATATCTATGTAATGGACAATTCTAATTATGGCAATGTAATAAATTTGGCTCAGACCGAAGAACATAAAAACAAAGTTCATCTTATTTTAAATGAATTATTCCCTGGTGAAAATGTAGATGTACCGGATCCTTACTTTGGTATGACCAACGGATTTGAAACTGTCTATCAGATGTTGGATGAAGTTACAGATATCATTGCAAAGAAACTTATCGAAAAGCATTCCTAAGCTGACATTTGTTTTTAATTATCTGGATGCTATTTATTGATTTGCTTTACAAACTATAAAACTACCCCATGAAACTTTTAGGAAAATTATATTTAATTCCAACAACCATGGGCGAAAGCGATCCGATGGATGTTTTACCTCAAACTGTAAAAAGAAGTATTGATTTTATAGATTATTATATTGTTGAAAACGAAAAAACGGCAAGAAAATCAATAAAAGCAGTTTCTCCTGAAAAAAAACAATCCGAACTTATCCTCTTTACATTAAATAAACGTACGGAACCAAGCGAACACTTAGACTTCATCAAACCTTTATTAGAAGGAAAAAATGTTGGATTGATGAGTGAAGCAGGCTGTCCCGGAGTCGCAGATCCCGGTGCTGTAATTGTAAAACTGGCACATGAAAAAGGAATTCAGGTGATACCTTTGGTTGGACCTTCCTCTATTTTATTAGCGATGATGGCTTCCGGAATGAACGGACAAAGTTTTACATTTAATGGTTATTTGCCAATTGACAAAGACGAGAAAAAATCAGCATTAAAATATTTTGAAAAATTATCTCAGGACAAAAACCAGTCTCAGCTTTTTATTGAGACACCTTACAGAAATAACAAATTAGTCGAAGATATTTTGCAGATTCTAAATCCTGCCACACATCTTTGTATCGCTACAGATATTACTTTACCCACAGAATTCATTAAAACAATGCGAGTTGCTGATTGGAAAAAATTAAAAGTTGATTTACATAATCGACCGACGATTTTTATTATTCATAAAATGTAATTGTAAAAATTACTTTATATTGTACTCACAAGTTTTCCCCAAATCAAACTTTTTCATGAGTAAACTCCCACACGTAACGACAAGCATTTTCACGGTAATGTCCAAAATGGCATCCGAATATAATGCAATTAATCTTTCCCAGGGATTTCCTAATTTTCCTGTTGATGAAAGATTAACGGACATTTTATCGAAGTTGACAAAAGAAAATGTTCATCAATACACTCCAATGGCAGGTTATCCACCATTGATGAATCAGATTGCGAAGTTAATTCAGAGTTCTTATAACAGAACAATAAATCCAGATTTAGAACTTTTGATTACAGCCGGAGCGACGCAGGGAATTTTCACTTCAATTTTAGCTTTAGTAAAAAACGGTGATGAAGTTATTATTTTAGATCCAAGTTATGATTCTTATGAATCACCAGTTTTATTGTGCAACGCAAAACCGGTTCGGGTGGCGCTAAACGACGATTATACACCAAATTGGGATACAATTGAAAAAGCGTGTTCTTCGAAAACCAAAATGATTATCATCAATAATCCGCATAATCCAACTGGGAAAATTTTGACGGAAAATGATTTTATTCAACTAGAAAAATTACTTTCAAAATATCCTGATATTCTGGTTTTATCTGACGAAGTCTACGAATACATCACTTTTGAAGAAAAACATATTTCTGCACATACAAAAGATTTTCTTTTAAACCGTTGCATTATGGTTTCTTCTTTCGGAAAATCATTTCATATTACGGGTTGGAAAATCGGTTATACTGTCGCACCGAAACATCTGATGAAAGAAATCAAAAAGGTACATCAGTTTTTGGTTTTTAGCGTCAACAGTATTTCTCAGGCAGCAATTAGTCAATATTTAGATGTTGTTGATGTAAATCTGCTTGGAAAATTTTATCAGGAAAAACGAGATTATTTTCAAAAACTGCTTCAAAACAGCAGATTTGAATTAAAACCTTGTGAAGGAACTTATTTTCAGGTTGCTTCGTATGCAAATATTTCTGACGATGATGATGTAACTTTCTGCAAAAAATTAATCACAGATTATGGTGTTGCTGCAATTCCAATTTCTACTTTTTATTCTGATCATAAAGACCAGAAATTAATACGCTTTTGTTTCGCCAAAGAAGATTACACACTTGAATCAGCAGCAAAAAAAATATGTCAAATATAATTTTTTCTTGAAAATTACAACAATATTATGCACGCATCCTATTTAAATTAATTAATTTTGTAAAAATAAAAAAGTATGAGCTATACAGATAAAATGTTACGGGACGATGCTTTAAAAGGCAAAGTTATTGTAGTTACAGGCGGCGGAAGTGGTTTAGGAAAAGCAATGACCAAATATTTTTTAGAATTAGGAGCTCAGGTAGCGATTACTTCAAGAGATTTAGAAAAACTAAAAACTACAGCAGCTGAGCTGGAAACTGAAACGGGCGGAAAATGTTTACCTGTTCAATGTGACGTTCGTCATTATGAAGAAGTGGAGAACATGCTTCAGGAAGTTTTAAAAGCTTTTGGAAAAGTAGATGTTCTTTTGAACAATGCTGCCGGAAATTTCATTTCACCAACAGAACGCTTATCTGCTAATGCATTTGATACTGTCATTGATATTGTACTGAAAGGTTCTAAAAACTGTACACTTGCTTTTGGAAAACACTGGATCGACAGCAAACAAAAAACGTCAACAATTTTAAATATCGTTACCACTTATGCCTGGACAGGATCTGCATATGTAGTACCAAGTGCAACTGCAAAAGCTGGAGTTCTCGCCATGACAAGAAGTTTAGCTGTAGAATGGGCAAAATACGGAATTCGTTCCAACGCAATTGCTCCGGGGCCCTTCCCTACAAAAGGTGCCTGGGACAGATTATTACCGGGAGATCTTGCAGAAAAGTTTGATATGGCGAAAAAAGTTCCTTTGAAACGCGTAGGTGATCATCAGGAATTAGCCAATTTAGCGGCTTATTTAGTATCTGATTTTTCAGCTTATGTAAACGGTGATGTAATTACAATTGATGGCGGGGAATGGCTGAAAGGTGCCGGACAATTCAATTTACTGGAAGCAATTCCGGAAGAACTTTGGGACCAGCTTGAAATGATGATAAAAGCAAAGAAGAATAAATAATTTTATGTGCTTACTAAATTCAGAATATTTTATCAAACTATACTGATTGCACCAAATCCCGATAGCATTGCTGTCGGGATTTTTATTTTTTTTACCATATAGGTGATATAAGTTCAATGAAGTAATAAATTGTTTGAGTATCTGTTTGCTTAAATTTACTTCTATCACTTATATGGTTTAAATACACAATATGCGTAGACAATTCACTTAAATTATTATTTTTGCCAAACAAATTATAACATCAAATTTTATGCTCATTATTGGAATTGCAGGAGGAACGGGAAGTGGAAAAACAACAGTAGTACACCAAATCATGAACGAATTGCCAGACACTGAAGTTGGCGTAATCTCTCAGGATTCCTACTACAAAGAAACCCATAATTTGTCGTTTGACGAAAGAGCATTAATCAATTTTGATCATCCCAGGTCTATTGATTTTGAATTATTAGAAAAACACCTTATAGCTTTAAAAGCTGGTGAAACGATCGACCAGCCCGTATATTCTTTTATACAGCACAACAGAACAGATGATACCGTTTCGACACATCCAAGAAAAGTAATGATTGTTGAAGGTATTTTGATTTTAACAAATCCCGAATTACGTGAGCTTTTTGATATTAAGATCTATGTTCATGCCGATTCTGATGAAAGATTAGTGCGTCGTTTAAAAAGAGATATTTCAGAACGAGGTCGTGATATCGACGAGGTTTTAACACGTTATCAAAACACTTTAAAACCTATGCACGAGCAATTTATCGAACCTTCAAAAGCATTTGCCGACATCATAATTCCAAATGACAAATATAATACGGTAGCAATTGATGTAGTTCGTGCCGTAATTAATCAGAGAATTTCATAATTTTTATTGTAAATTTATTCCATAAAAATAAGGAGCTGTTTCCCGCTATTCGTTTCAAACGGAGTTCACTGAACTCCAATGAAAATAAAAATTAAGTGAAGTAATCTTTTGTGCCGAACACCGGCACAAAAGGATTTTCACTTCTATCGGGCTAGAAAGACCAATCATATTCAAAAGAAAAATCGGTTAACATAAAACTAAAATGAAGAATCCATACAAAGACAAATCCTGGTTTAAATTCCTCGGCAACAAATACGTCTGGGTTTTACTTTTTTTTGCGGTATGGATGCTGTTTTTAGACAATTACTCCTATTTTGACCATCGGTTTTTAGACGACCAGATCAATGAACTCGAAGATAATAAAACCTATTATCAGGAAGAAATTAAAAAAGATCAGGAACAAATCAAACAACTCAAAAATCCTGAACAGATAGAAAAATATGCCCGCGAGAAATATTTCATGAAAAAAGACAGCGAAGACATATACATCATCAAATTCGAAGGCGACACAATTCAGAAAGAAGAATAATAAGAAAAAATAAAAATGGCTACTACCCTATTCGACTACTTTAATCCGGTTTCATCCAAACAATGGAAACAGAAAATTCAGTTTGAGTTGGATGGCGCCGAATACAACAAAACCGTAATCTGGAATTCACCGGAAGACATTCAGGTAAAACCTTTTTATCACAGCGATGAATTTACAAAAGCGGCTCCTGTAAAAACTCAGGCGTCACAATTTAAAATTTGCCAGAATATTTTTGTTTACGATGTAGATAAATCAATTCAAAGAGCTATCAATACTATCGAAAGAGGTGCTGAAAGTTTACGTTTTACTATTCAAAACGAGAAAACGGATATCAAAAAATTATTAGAAAATCTTCCTTTAGAAAACAGAACGGTTTACTTTAATTTAAATTTTATTTCAATCGATTTCGTAAAACTATTAGATACTATTTCGATTCAAAAAAAAGCTAAATTTTATTGCAATTTAGATCCGATTGGTCATTTCGCAAGTGATGGAAACTGGATTCCTACTTCTGATAAAAATAACTTTGAAAGTATTGAGAAAATTTCAAAAGCAACTTCCAATCTTTCTCTGTTAAGTGTAGATTTAGGTTTGTATCAAAACGCAGGAGCCAACATTACTCAGCAAATCGCGTATAGTTTAGCGCATGCCACCGAATATTTAAACCGTATTCCGAATATTCCAAAACAAATTCTTTTCGAGGTTTCGGTAGGAATAAATTATTTCTTTGAAATTGCAAAACTTCGTGCACTAAGAATGCTTTTCGAATTAATTGCTGCTGAATATAATTCTGAATTAAAATGTCATTTATTGGTTACACCAACGAAACGCAATAAAACGATTTACGATTATAATGTCAACATGCTTCGGACAACAACCGAATGCATGTCGGCCATTCTTGGCGGAGCTGATGCTGTTGCTAATTTACCTTATGACACTTTGTATCATAAAGACAATGAATTTGGAGACCGGATTGCCAGAAATCAATTATTGATATTAAAGCATGAAAGCTATTTTGACAAAGTAAATAATCCCGCTGACGGAAGTTATTATATTGAAAGCCTAACGATGCAGCTAGCTGAAAAAAGTCTAACATTATTTAAAGATATTGAAGCCAATGGAGGTTTTCTGAAACTTTTAAATGCTGGTACTATCAGAAATAAAATTCAGGAAAGTGCTAATAAAGAGCAGGAATTATTCGATTCCAAAAAAGAAGTTTTATTAGGAACAAATAAACATCCTAACAAAGAAGACAAAATGAAACAGGATTTGGAATTATTTCCATTCATAAAAATAAAACCACGAAAAACATTAATTACGCCTATTATAGAAAAGAGATTAGCCGAGAAACTCGAACAGGAAAGATTGGACCTTGAATAATCCTATTTTTAAGTAATTAATAAATTCTCAAAGAATTAACATGGTAAGAAAAGATCTTAAACATATCAATTTAGAAAGTCAAAAGTCAAAAGTCGAAAGTCAAAAGTCAGAAGATTTGACTAACAGCTTTATAACTGCTGAAGGAATTGAGCTTAAAGAAACCTATTCAGAAAAGGATATTGAAAACTTAGAATTTCTTGATTTCGGAGCTGGCTTCTCTCCTTATCTGCGCGGGCCTTATGCAACTATGTATGTAAAACGTCCGTGGACAATTCGGCAATATGCAGGATTTTCAACAGCAGAAGAAAGTAACGCTTTTTACAGAAGAAATTTAGCTGCTGGCCAAAAAGGTTTATCCATAGCTTTTGATTTACCGACACATCGCGGTTATGACTCAGATCATGCAAGAGTTGTCGGAGATGTTGGAAAAGCAGGAGTTGCTATTGATTCTGTTGAAGACATGAAAGTGCTTTTCGATCAGATTCCTCTGGATGAGATGTCAGTTTCAATGACCATGAATGGTGCTGTTTTGCCTATCATGGCATTTTATATCGTTGCAGCTGAAGAACAAGGTGTTTCAATCGAAAAATTGTCAGGAACCATTCAGAATGATATTTTGAAAGAGTTCATGGTACGTAATACTTACATCTATCCACCAAAACCTTCAATGAAAATCATTGCAGATATTTTTGAATTTACAAGCAAAAAAATGCCAAAATTCAATTCGATTTCTATTTCAGGATATCATATGCAGGAAGCCGGAGCAACAGCTCATATTGAATTGGCCTATACTTTGGCGGATGGTTTAGAATATATAAGAACCGGATTATCAACAGGAATGACAATTGACGAATTTGCACCAAGACTATCTTTTTTCTGGGCAATTGGAATGAATCATTTTATGGAAATCGCCAAAATGAGAGCGGGAAGGATGATTTGGGCAAAATTGGTTAAACAGTTTAATCCAAAAAGCGATAAATCATTAATTTTAAGAACACATTGCCAGACCAGTGGCTGGAGTTTAACAGAGCAGGATCCTTTTAATAATGTAACCCGAACTTGCATAGAAGCCGCAGCAGCTGCATTTGGAGGAACACAATCCCTTCACACAAATGCACTTGATGAGGCTATTGCATTACCAACTGATTTTTCAGCAAGAATTGCCCGTAATACTCAGATTTTTTTACAGGAAGAGACTAAAATCACTAAAACAGTCGATCCTTGGGCAGGAAGTTATTATATTGAAAGCCTTACCAACGAAATGGTTGAAAAAACATGGAAACTCATTGAAGAAGTAGAAGAATTGGGTGGAATGACAAAAGCCATTGAAACCGGAATTCCAAAATTGAGAATTGAAGAAGCTGCAGCCAAAAAACAAGCAAGAATAGACAGCGGACAAGATATTATAGTTGGCGTAAATAAATTTCGATTAGAAAAAGAAGATCCTTTACATATTTTAGATGTAGACAACCAAATGGTTCGTAAGCAACAAATTGAAAGGCTTGAAAAAATAAAAGCAAACAGAAATACTGAAAAAGTAAATCAATCACTCGAAAAATTAATTCATTGTGCTAAAACCGGACAGGGAAACTTACTGGAAATCGCTGTTGAAGCTGCGAGAAACAGAGCCACACTCGGTGAAATAAGTAATGCTCTTGAAAGTATCTTCGGCAGGTTCAAAGCACAAATAAAATCCATTACAGGTGTGTATAGTGCAGCAATAAAGAATGACGAAAATTTCGAAAAAGCAAAGCAACTGGCAGATGCCTTTGCAAAAAAAGAAGGAAGACGACCGAGAATTATGATTGCCAAAATGGGACAAGACGGGCATGATCGTGGTGCAAAAGTAGTAGCAACAGGCTATGCAGATGTAGGTTTTGATGTAGACATAGGTCCGCTTTTTCAAACACCCGCTGAAGCTGCAAAACAAGCTGTTGAAAATGATGTACACATATTAGGCGTTTCTTCATTGGCTGCAGGTCATAAAACATTAGTTCCGCAAGTTATTGAAGAACTTAAAAAACATGGCCGTGAAGATATCATGGTGATTGTTGGGGGCGTTATTCCAAAACAGGATTATCAATTTTTATTTGATGCCGGAGCAATCGCTATTTACGGTCCGGGTACAAAAATTAGTGAAGCAGCTATCCAAATTTTACAAATATTAATTGATTAAGAAAATTATATTGCATAAAAAATCCCGAATTATATCGGGATTTTATTTTTTCTAATTCTTAATCATTAATCGTAGCATTACTGTCTGCTTCAATGTAAGAAAGATCATAACCTCCAAAGGCTTTCATGTAACTTTTTAAAGATGTGCCATAAGCATCCCTAAAATGCCTGTTTCCTTTGTTTCTGAAGAAGTTTTTTACTGAACCTGCACCTCCTAAATGAGCTGCTGCTAAAATTCCTGATTCGGTAATTTCAACTCCATTGATGGTTTTGCCTTCATACTTATGAATTTCACGACGTAAAATCCATTTGTTTTTAGAAAGTAAAGCGATAAATGCTTTTTCCTGTAAAGCAGGATTCTTTAAAAAGGCTTTGTCATTGTGAACACCTACAGATCTTAAAGTTTTAGATCCAAATTGGTATTTTCCCATGTACCCGATAGAATTTACTTTTCGGTATTTTCCCTGAGATTCTTTAAAAGCAACTGCTTCTTTGAAACCGATAAGGCGTTTTCCTGTAAATGGAACATTTAATTTGTGTAAGGAAGGATAATCATCCTCTTCTTGTGATGGAAATAAATATTCGGATCCATCTGTTTTTTCTGTGAGAAACCAAGGTTTGGCTTCTAAATTAAAGGGTTTGAAACCCAGGCTTAAAAATGTAATAATAACAATCAAACTCGAGTAAAAGTACCATTTCTTTATCATAAATTATTTTTCTTCAAATCGCTGTCACCTTTTTGAAATTTCTACGGTGCAAAGATAATAAATACAAAATAATACTGATAATCAGTTATTTACTATTTTTAAAAATAAAACAGATGTCCTTTAAGCCCTTTATTGACGGAGTATTCGAGGGTTGGAGCCGGAATTTTAATTGTATTAAAAACGGAAAATATAGCCTTTAAAAAATGTGATTTTGTATCAATTTTTTGCAAATTAACATCAAAACTAAGATAAAACTGACGAAATCGAACTGGGTTTTCAACCGAAATTGGAATTTCATTTTTGACATTTCCTGATAACATTCCATCTGCTCCATACCCGAAAGCGAGATTTAACCACTTCGGAATCTTTGTTTCTTTTGTAAAAGCATGCAGGTTTGCAGAAAGCCAATATGTCTGTCCGTTATAGTCTTTTAAAATTTGTTCATTAAGTGAAGTTCCAAGCTTTTCGGGACTTTGCTTAGCATAATGAGTGGTATGAAAAGAAAATTTAGGAGTGATACGCTGCTCATTCCAAAGTAATTCCTGAGAAACATATAATGCACTTCCAGTAGCATTTGCAATTATATCACCTGAAGATGCACCCCACTCCGCAGAATAACCGTCTAAAACTTCAACGGCAGTTAGAAATGCAAAACCTAAACCAACGCCGAAAATCAGTTGCTTTTTTTTGTCAGCGCCACTCCAGTTTAAAGCTTCTGAACCCAATCTTCCTAAATGGTAAGCTGAATACATGTGACCAATTTTATCCATCTGCAACCATTCTTCATTATCATTTATAAAATGAAAATCTGATTTTGGATAATCTGCATACCAAATTTGGTTCAGTCCAACTAGCGTAGCTGTAGCGAGCGAAACTTCAGTCATAATAACTGTAGTTTGTCTTTTCTTATTTAAAGTATCAGAAGGTGCAAAAAAACTTTCGAAGTTACTCTGTGCTTTAATGTATTGAAAACTTAAAATAAAAATTAGCGATAAAAAACAGGAAAATTTAAAACTCAAAACTACCTTGTTACACCCTGACTGGCAATCCAATCAGAATATTTTTTTGCATTTTTAGTGTGCTCCTCATAAGTAGAAGCAAATTCATGATAACCAAAACGTTCTATACTGGCACAAAAATATATATAATCGTGTTTTTCAGGACTTAAAACACCTTCAAGCGCAGTAATATCCGGCATTGCAATTGGTCCCGGAGGAAGTCCTGTATTCACATAAGTATTATAAGGAGATCTCATAACCAAATCATTATAAAAAACTCTTTTAATTACCTGATCAAAATTATTATCTCGCAATTTTAAAGCGTAAATCACTGTAGGGTCAGCTTGTAAAGGCATGCCTGCACGCAAACGATTCAAATATACTCCTGCAATTCTTGGCCTTTCATCTTTTTTTACTGATTCTTTATGAACTATAGAAGCTAAAATTGTAGCCTGAACTGGTGTTAAACCTTGTTTTTTTGCTTTCTCAATTCTTTCATCTGTCCAAAAATTGTGATATTCCTTAATCATTTTATCACGAAATTTCACTGCTGAAGTATTCCAGTACACTTCATAAGTATTTGGAATAAACATGGCAAAAACATTGTCTTCATTAAATCCGTTTGCTTTCATGAAATCAGGATCTTTGAATGCCTTCATCAAAGACAAACTGTCTGCTTCGATTTGCGAACCTATTCTTCCGGCAAAATTCTCTAACCTTTCCTGATTGTTAAAAGCCAGTTTTACAGGAACATTAGAACGCATTGCTCTTACCAAATCAATATTATTCATTCCTTTTTTAAGTAAAAAACGACCGGATTTTACATTTTCGGGATAGCTTCTTTTATCAGCAACCATTTCAAAATTTTCAAAATTTTTGATGTATGGCTCTAAAATTTTCTTTACATCAGTGTAAGTTGCTCCGGTTGGTACATGAACATAAAGTTCTTTTTCCTCGAATTTAGTATTTGCGCTGAAAATTTTGCTGATTAGGATAAATCCGTAAATCATTAAAACTGAAATTAAGGCTACGGCTGTTAGCGTGATAACTTTTTTTATACTCAAAGCTAAAAATTTAAATTTGTTTATTAATTAACTGAAAAATTGCTTCATCCAGATATTGGCCATTGAGCAAAATCCAATCTTTTTTGATTCCTGTTTTTTCAAAACCAAATTTAGTAAAAAGTGCTATACTTGCTTCATTTTCTATGCTAATATTTGCATACAGCTGATGCAAATTCAAATTGTAAAAAGAATATTTAATTAATAGCTCTAAGGCTTCAGAACCAATATTTTGTTTTCTATTGTCATCTTGCTGAATAACGATTCCAACACCTGCTTTATTATTCTTAGGATCGAATTCAAATAAATCAATTAATCCAATAGCCGGAAAATCTTCATCCTGACAGATTGCCAAACGCAATTGTTTGGCTTCATAGATATCCTGTTGAGCATTTTCCAGATACTGACGTACCAAAAAACGACTATATGGCGTTTGCGTATTACTGACTTCCCAAATATTCTGGTCGTTTTCCATCGCATAAACGAACTCTAAATCATTAGGCTCCAGTGCGCGCAGATAAATATTTTTTCCTTTGAGAGTAATCATTTAAACGTAGATTGAAGTAAATTAAATCTCGATTGTTCCTTTAAAAACAAATTTTGCAGGTCCGGTCAGGAAAACATTTGTAAAATATTCACCAGCTTTATCAAAAGAAACAATCAGTCTTCCTCCTTTAACATTTAAATTAATAGATGTTTCGTCTGTTTGTCCAGTTGCATTCATGGCAATGGCAACCGCCGTCGCTCCAGTTCCGCAAGCTAATGTTTCATCTTCAACACCTCTTTCATAGGTACGAAGTGAAAATTCAAAATCATTTATTTTTTTTACAAAATTGATGTTGCTTCCTTTTTCTCCGTACAATTCTCCGTAACGGATCGCAGCTCCGTTTTCTTTTACATTATAATGTTCCAAATCATCCACAATTTGTACATGATGTGGCGAGCCGGTATTCAAAAAAGTATAAGAATCGTTTATTTGTATTTTATCTACATCAATCATCTGAAGTGAAATAATAGCATCATCACCTACTGAGGCATGGTGCAATCCATCTGTAGCTATAAAAATAGTTTTATTCTTAATGACACCAAGCTGATTTGCAAATGCAACTAAACAACGTCCTCCATTACCACACATTGAACTCTGATTTCCATCAGAATTATAATAAACCATTTTGAAATCAGTAACCGAATCATTTTCAAGTAAAATTAATCCGTCTGCACCTATTCCAAATCTTCTGTCGCACAAACGCTCAACCAGTTTAATGTCTTCTTTTGGAAAAAATTGTGTACGATTATCAATCATTACAAAATCATTTCCCGTACCTTGATATTTATAAAATTCTATCTGCATTTTTATTCTATTAAGAAATACAAAAGTACGAAGATTAATTAATGAAATGTTAATCAATGTTAAAGAGAGTTAAACCATTTTACAAAACATTTTTTTGAATTATTTTTACATGCAATAACTAAAATATAAACTCTAATATGAAAAGACTTTCAACCTTATTTTTAGTGTCATTATTGAGTGGCGCTACAACTTTAGGAGCTTACAAGTTATTATTTGAAAACAATGGTTCTTTTTTTGGAAAAGAGAATTCTGTTGTTACTCTTGCTCCTAATACTTTTGGAAAAAATGTTGGTTTGGGTGCAGAAACTGTAGATTTTACTGTCGCTGCAGATAAAACAATACATTCAGTTGTTCACGTAAAAAATGTTTCCAGAAGAACAGTAAGCAATCCAATGCTTGAGTTCTTTTATGGATATGGAGGACAACAGCAGCAGGAACAAGTGGGAACTGGTTCCGGGGTAATTATTTCTGAAGACGGTTACATTGTAACAAACAATCACGTTATTAAAGACGCTACTCAAATTGAAATTACCTTAAACAATAAAAAATCGTACACTGCAAAATTGATTGGAACGGACTCTAAAATGGATATTGCATTATTAAAAATTGATGCTGACGAAAAACTTCCATATACTCCATTTGCTAATTCTGATGATGTAAAAATCGGCGAATGGGTTCTGGCTGTGGGTAATCCATATAATTTAACTTCTACTGTTACGGCGGGAATAGTTTCGGCGAAAGCCAGAAATTTAGATACCAGAGGAATTCAATCCTTCATTCAGACAGATGCTGCTGTAAATCCTGGAAACAGCGGAGGGGCATTGGTAAATGCCAGAGGAGAATTAATTGGTATTAATACAATGATTTCATCAATGACCGGATCTTACGTGGGATATTCTTTTGCAGTTCCATCTAATAATGCCAGAAAAATTATTGAAGACATCATGGAATTTGGAAATGTACAAAGGGGAATTCTTGGTGTTGAAGGTGGAGAACTAAACAGTAACGCTTCCAAAGAGTTGGGAATTTCTCAAACACAAGGTTTTTACATTAATAAAGTCACCCAAAATTCAGGTGCTCAGAAAGCAGGTCTTACGAAAGGAGATATTATTGTAAAACTGGACAATCAAAACATTTCAACTTTTGCTGATCTTTCCGGATATATTAATACTAAGCGTCCGAATGATGTTGTGCAGGTAACTTACATGAGAGATGGAAAATCTAAAGTAGTTCCGGTAACTTTAAGCAAAAATGAGTTTTTTAGTACCGAATTTAAAGGAATCGAATTAGAAAATATTGATGCAGTTGATAAAAAGAAATTCAAAATTGATTATGGTGTCAAAATAAAAAATATCACAAATGATAATTTGATGCAATATCAAAATGAACTTCAGGGAAATATCATTTTAAGCATCGATAATGTAAAAGCAACAAATGTAGAAACAGTTTCGAGACTTTTAAACAAGAAAGATGAAGGTCAAAGTACCCGTATCGAAATGATAAACAAAAACGGTGAAATATTTAGAATTATCATTTAAAGTAAATATTAGAACATAAATTTAAGCCATCTTACTTTGTTTAGATGGCTTTTGTTTTTTAATATATTAAAATTATTGTATTTAAAAAGTATACCCAAATTTAATAATAAATACTAAAAAACTCATACATGCTTATGATTTTTTACTTCAATTAAATGGGTAAAACAGTAGTGCTTTTCACCTCTGAAATTACGAAAACAGTATTAATTAGAGATACCTCTGGTAAAACGGATAATTTCTTCTGATGAAAATGATGATAACTTTCCATATCAGGTATTATTATTTTAAGCATATAATCAAAATTTCCTGAGACATAGTTACATTCTACTACTTCAGGCAAATCCAAAATAGATTGATTAAAGCCCTCGGAAGCATCATATGTCTGCTTGGTAAGAGTCACCTGACAATAAACTGTTAAATTATTTCCTAACTTTTTTTTATTTAAAATAGCAACATATTTCTCTATAACTCCTTCTTTCTCAAGACGTTTAACCCGATCATGAACTGGCGTTAATGATAAATTTATCTTGTTTGCAATGTCTTTTAGCGTATAATGTGCATTTTCCTGTAAAAGACGTAAGATTTTATTGTCAATTTTATCTATAGCCATAATATTAAATATTTTAAAATTCAGTCAATTTTTCTTATTCATGCAATTTTAAGTAGTTGAAAAAGAATATTTTTCTGTAAAAGTAATTATTATAATAATATTTTCTTATTTCAAAACCAAATATCAATAATATATTCCCTATCAATACATTTGTAACATAAACAAAACAAAAACACAAAAACATAACAAAATGATAATAGGAGTTCCAAAAGAAATCAAAAATAACGAAAATCGTGTAGCTCTAACTCCTGCAGGTGTTTCTGAAATGAAAAAAAATGGACATATTGTTTATGTACAGGAAACTGCCGGTCTGGGAAGTGGTTTTAGTGATGAGGAATACACAAATGCCGGTGCTGTGGTTTTAAGAACTATAGAAGAAGTATATGCCATTGCTGAAATGATCATTAAAGTAAAAGAGCCAATTGCCTCAGAATATGATTTGATTAAAAAAGATCAGTTACTTTTTACTTATTTCCATTTTGCTTCATCAGAACCTTTAACTCATTCTATGATTGAAAAAGGTGCTGTGTGTTTAGCATACGAAACAGTTGAAAAAACTGATCGTACTTTACCATTATTAGTGCCAATGTCTGAAGTTGCAGGTCGCATGGCTATTCAACAGGGAGCAAAATATTTAGAAAAACCACTAAAAGGAAGAGGAATTCTTTTAGGTGGTGTACCGGGTGTTCCTCCTGCAAAAGTTTTAATTTTAGGTGGCGGAATAGTAGGTACTCAGGCGGCTAAAATGGCTGCTGGTTTAGGTGCTCAGGTTACTATCATGGATTTAAGCCTGCCGCGTTTGCGCCAGTTAGATGATATTATGCCGGCAAATGTAAATACAGAAATGTCTAATCACTATAATATCACTAGAGCAATCAAAGATGCTGACTTAATTGTTGGGGCTGTTTTGATTCCAGGAGCAAAAGCACCTCACTTAATTACACGTGATATGCTTAAACTAATGCGTCCTGGGACTGTAGTGGTTGATGTAGCTGTTGATCAGGGTGGTTGCATTGAAACCTGCACACCAACAACACATGAAAATCCAACCTTTATTATTGATGATATCGTTCATTATTGCGTAGCTAATATGCCCGGAGCAGTTCCTTATACATCCACTTTGGCACTGACAAATGCCACATTGCCTTATGCCGTTGAATTAGCGAATAAAGGATGGGTAAAAGCTTGTAATGAAAATGAAGAATTGAAAAAAGGGTTAAATGTTGCAAATGGAAAAATTCTTTACAAAGGAGTTGCTGATGCCTGGAATCTTCCTTTCAATGAAGAATTAGTGTTAGCAAACGCATAGTGCTAACATTAAATAAGTGCTTACTAAATCACTAAATTCAAAAGGCTTTTCATTATGAAAAGCCTTTTTTTATGAACAAACAAAAAATCTGTCACCTTACAACAGGCTTTTTATCAAACTCTATTTTCCATCTAAAATTTCCTGTAACACTTTTGCTTCAGTACCATTTGGAAAAGTAACTTTTATTTTTTGAGCAATTGTAGGTGCTATTTCAGTAATTGCTGTTTTATCATGAGATTCTCCTTTTTTTATGTTCCATCCATAAAAAATAGCAGGTACATGGGTATCATAAGTATAAGTAGTTCCATGTGAAGTTCCAGTTCCTGAATATTCAATATAACCTGGTTTGTCTAAAATGATTAAATCTCCATTTTGCGTTACATCGTAACCTTTAGCAATGAAATTTAAATAATAGTCATTTGGAGAAGGATTTAGAATTTCTTCTTCTGTATAAACTCTTTTTACATAATCCTGAGTCATTAGATAAGTTCTAAATGTTTCTTTAACATTATTTAAATCAAATCCTTTATTTTTAATTACATCTTTATTAAAGTATAAATTGAAGCTTGAATAATTTAAGATTAAATCTTCACCAAAGGTTTTAATTGAAAAATCTTTTAAGTTAGAACGAATATCTTTAGGAGGAACACTACGAACGTTATATTTATTATCCTGTAAATAATTAACATTTTCAGCTCCGGCATGATCCGCAGTTAAGAAAAGTAAATAATTATTCTTCCCGACTGTTTTATCCAAATAGACTAAGAATTCTGCAATTGTTTGGTCTAAACGCAAATAAGTATCCTGAAGTTCCATTGAACGTGGACCAATAATGTGACCAACATAATCTGTAGAAGAAAAACTTATTGTAAGAAAGTCAGTAATATTATCTTTTCCTAATTCTTCTTTTTCAATCGTTTTCATGGCAAATTCCGCCAAAAAGTCATTTCCAAAAGGAGTTGCTCTAAGTACACCTGCATCATTTTTTTCGAACATTGTTTTCAAATCGTATGGAAAAACCGGAGCTGCACTATTATATAATTTACCTTCATATGGATTATTATCAGCTAAGCTTTCATTATACGTCGAAAGTGGTTTGTATAAATTCCAGCCTTTATTAAAATAAGGCATATAGCGTTTTTCATTGTTAAACTGAGTTACCCATTCAGGCAATTTTTCACCATAAAAAGTACTGGATATAAAAGCTCCTGTTTTACTGTACCAAAAAGCCCAATTTGCAAAATGTCCAGCCGGAAGAATGGCACCCCGATCTTTAAGGCTCATTCCAATAACTTTTCCTTTAAAATTAGTTGCCATTCTAACCTCGTCAGTAATTGTAGTTGCTTGCAAATTCTTTGGAGACATCGCTCCTTCTTCAAATGTACCATCACCAATTGTTTTAACTGAAGCGTCATCCGTACAATATGTTTCTTTACCTAAACTTCTGCTGAACCATTCATTACTTACTATTCCATGAGTAGCAGGAGTTGTTCCTGTATAAATAGACGCATGACCGGGCGCAGTGTAAGTAGGTATATAGTTATAATGCATATTATGAAAAGTATATCCATTATTCATTAATCTCTTAAAACCATTTGGAGAAAAATCATCTGAAAACCGATATAAATATTCCATTTTCATTTGATCTACTACAATTCCTACTACTAATTTAGGTCTCTGTTGAGCATTTAAATTTGAAATAACAAAAAATGCTAACAATACAATATTTTTCTTCATGTAAATTATAAATTTGTTACAAAAATACAGATTCACATCCAAAAAGGCTAATATGGGATAACTCAATATACAAAATTGACTGTAATTTAACAGAGAGAAAATACAATAAATTTTGGCGTTTCCCTCCGGGCCGGGCTGTTCGCTGTATCTTTTGCGGAGGATATTTATTGATAAAAAGAAATAAAGTTTACCGCAAAAGGATGCCGCTTCCATCCCTAACGCGCTTTACGGTAAATAAGAAGTATTATTTTTTAAAAGAAATTCCAATTCAGGAACTACAAAACTCTTTTGCAGATTATGCCTAATTTTTATAACGCCACATGTTTTAGGATTGATGTCTTTTGAGTCTAACTAATATTGTATGCTCAAATAACTAAAAGGTTTTCGGATTGGTACAGTTTAATCGGCTTATTATTGTTAAACCCAAAACAGATACAAAACAAAAAATCCTCATCAAATAAATGATGAGGATTCTTAAAAGAAAGGCGACGACATACTCTCCCACATAACTGCAGTACCATCTGCGCAGGCGGGCTTAACTACTCTGTTCGGGATGGGAAGAGGTGAGCCCCGCCGCAATAACCACCTTAAGGTCGTTTTG
>Ga0247809_1000041_pt1 | contig 89385 bp, 83 predicted proteins | sample UWRJL104311B1_FD_180951 | JGI IMG/M metagenome (GOLD analysis project Ga0247809, IMG submission 180951) | Plant litter microbial communities from Arlington Agricultural Research Station in Wisconsin, United States - UWRJ-L104-311B-1 | ecosystem: Environmental > Terrestrial > Plant litter >... | reverse complement strand
ATTATTTTCTACCGATATTTTATTCCTACGGAATTTATTAATGTTGACGATAATTTATTGAAACGAAATTTATGATTGTTGTAATTATTTTTCTACCGAATTTATTGATGTTGACGAAAATTTGTTAAAACGAAAATTTATAATTGTTGTAATTATTTTCTACCGATATTTTATTCCTACGGAATTTATTAATGTTGACGATAATTTATTGAAACGAAATTTATGATTATTGTAATTATTTTCTACCGATAAACAATTATTACGAAATATTTCTTAGAAACTTTAGCCTTATCTTGAATATTTTACCTATAAAGCAGTTACACAATCAAAATTATTCCGTAGGAATAAAATATAGGTAGAAAAACATTGCGCCTCAAAAAATTTGTCCCGTAGGGACTAACTATTTATTCAAAATATGTCTAATAACAGTTTCTGCGGCATAAAGTCCGAAAAGCCCCGGCATATAACTATTCGTTCCATAAAATGATTTTTTATAATTCTTTCCATCAGTAGTTTTTAAGCTTGTTTCATCTTGAATTTCAGAAGAAAAAACCACTTTCACGCCTTTGTCAATTTTCACTTCTTTCAAACGTTTTTTTATGGCTTTTGCCAAGAAACAATTTTGAGTTTTGCTAATGTCCGCTACTTTTACTTTTGAAGCTTCCATTTTTCCACCAGCGCCCATACTGCTTATAATTTTTACTTTTTTACGCTTTGCGGCAATAATCAAATTTAGTTTTGGAGTAACGCTGTCGATGCAATCCATCACAAAATCATATTCGTCAGAAACGATTTCAAAAGCTCTTTCTGGTGAAAGAAATTCTTTGATTTTTGTCAACTGCAATTCTGGATTGATGTCCATTAAACGATTTCCAACAACGTCAATCTTTGGTTCTCCAACAGTGGAATGCAACGCTGGCAATTGGCGGTTAATGTTCGTAATATCAACAACATCGCCATCAACAATCGTGATTTTACCAACTCCGGCCCTAGCAATAAATTCTGCTGCAAAAGAACCAACGCCTCCTACTCCAACAATTAAAATATTAGAATTCTTTAATTTTTCCAAGCCTTCTTTTTTAAATAATAATTCGGCTCTTTCAGTCCATTCTGCCATAACTTAATTTTTATTTTTCAGAAAAAATGCTTCTGAAATTTGTTTCAACTATATCTTTTAATTCATTTATTTCTAAGCTTTTATACTTAGACGCAACTTTATAAACTTCTTGAATCTTTTCTTCTTCTGTATCCGTTTCCAATAAAAATTTATCATTTGGAACACTTTGAAAAACGGATTCTAATTCTGGATTTCTCAATAAATGTTTTCCAAAAGAAAGATAAAATCCATTGTCTAATAATTGTTTTGCCAGCTCTTGTTTCTTTGAAAATCCGTGGATAATCATGGGAACAGAAATATTTAGCTCCTTTTTAATTTTGATCAATTCTTGAAAAGAAGCAACGCAATGAATGACAACTGGTTTTCTAAATTTTTCGGCCAAAGCCAATTGTTTTCTAAAAACTTCTTCCTGCAAATCAAACGAAATTTCGATTCTTTTGTCTAATCCGCATTCGCCGACAGCAAGGCAATTTTTCTCACCAAGCTTAGATTCTATAAAAAAAAGTTCTTTATCTATCTCATTTTCAACAATATGCCAAGGATGAATTCCGATAGAATAATTTGGAATTGAAGCATCAAAATCTTTAGGATACTGATTCACCAATTCAAAAACATCGGATTCATTTGTGGTTTTATGTGTATGAAAATTATAGTACAAAATTTACTTTTTAAACTTCTTTACACCTGCTTTTATTTCTATGTTTAAGTCATTTTCCTGCGGTGGAATTGGGCAAGAATATTTGTGATTGTAAGCACAGTAAGGATTATAAGCTCGATTAAAGTCAATCACAATTTCATCGCCAGAAGGAATTTGCAAATCAATATAACGTCCGCCACCATAGCTTTCAACGCCTGAAGTCAAATCTGTAAAAGGCAAAAACAAGCTATTTTTATACTTTTCTATTTTTTTCAAATCCTGGCTTTGATAAATATTTAACTTGAAAGGCTTTCCTCCTATTGAAAAATGCGCTTCGCCATACTTTACATACATCGGTTTTCTATCGGTGGAAGTTGGCATTTCAAAAGGTTTTTCATCTGGAGTTCTTACAAATTTTGCAGTAACGATTAACTTTTCATTTATTGGATAAAAATCCAAGGATTTAAATTTCTTCAAATCTTTTGGTTTCAGCGGACTCTCTTTTGCATCAGCATATTCTGAATTTATTTTATTTTGGAAAGCAATTACAGAATCTCTGACATATCTTTTTTGGCCGAAAGAAACCGTTGCAACTAACAAAATGAGAAGACTTAATATGTTTTTCATGGGAATTGATTTGTGCAAAAATAGGCAAAATTATCGATTACAAATTCTTAAAAACGTCTTACATTCTTCGTAATTTTGCTTTTAAAATTTTAGAAAAATGCTTCAGCAAGCTTTTACAAGATATATTAATTCTTTCAGAGGATTTTCAAGAGAAATCTGGATTTTGGCAATTATCACGTTCATCAACCGAGCTGGAACGATGGTTTTGCCATTTTTATCTAAGTATTTAAAAGAAGATTTGCATTTTTCTTATAATGAAGTTGGCTGGATCATTGCTTTTTTTGGAGCAGGTTCAATGGTCGGTTCTTGGCTTGGCGGTAGATTTTCTGACAAAGTAGGATTCTATAAAATAATGATATTCAGCTTATTCACCAGCGGAATCTTAATTTTCTGCGTACAATTTATTACTTCATTTATAGGATTATGCGGTGCAATGTTTGTCGTAATGATGATTGCCGACATGTTTCGACCAGCAATGTATGTTTCGCTTGGCGCGTATGCAAAACCCGAAAATCGAACACGCGCTTTTACCTTGGTCAGACTTGCGGTAAATCTTGGTTTTGCAGCAGGTCCGGCATTGGGAGGACTGATTATCATGGGAATTGGCTATAAAGGCTTGTTTTGGATTGATGGTTTTTCTTGTGTAACTGCCATTTTAATTTTTGCTTTATTAGTAAAAGAAAAAAAGAAATCATCATTTGAAAACGTTCAAAATTCTGAAGAAGCTGTTGTAAAATCTGTTTTTAAAGACGGTCCGTTTTGGATATTTCTTTTAGGAAGCTATTTGACAGCGATGATTTTTTTTCAATTATTTACAACCTTGCCTTTGTACCAATCTGAATGGTATCATATTACCGAATTTCAAACCGGGCTTTTAATGTCAATGAACGGACTCATAATTTTCTTTTTAGAAATGCCGATGGTAAATTATTTTGAAAGAAAGAATGTCAATAAATTAAAAATCATTGCTTGGGGAACATTTTTGCTGAGCTTGAGCTTTTTTAGCTTGCTTATTAATATGTGGGCAGGAATCTTAATTATCGGTATGTTGCTGATCACTTTTGGAGAAATGTTCAATTTTCCATTCTCAAATACTTTTGCCATGAGTCGTGCTCCAAAAGGTCATGAAGGCCGATATATGGCACTTTATACGATGAGTTTTAGTTTGGCACATATTACCAGTGCAAAATTTGGATTTGAAATAATTGAGATTTACAGCTATCAAACCAATTGGATTGTCATGGGAATCTTAGGACTTATAGCTTGCGCCAGTATTATTTATTTACAAAAAATAATATTGAAAAAATAAACTTCAAATAAAATACTGAAAATCAATAAATTAAATTTAAAAACTAAAATATTAGTTAATAAACTATAAAAATAGTTTGCAAACTAAAAAAATAGTTTTATATTTGTCATGCGTTTAGATTAGAGAGGCAAGATTTCCGAAGTTTTCATACATGGCTTCGGAATGACGGCCAAATAAAAATAAAAATTATATGCAAAAATTAACGAACAAAGAAGAAGAAATCATGCACATATTATGGAAGCTTGAAAAAGCTTTTGTAAAAGAAATTATGGCAGAAATTAAAGAGGATCAGCCTCATTATAATACGCTTTCAACAATTGTTAGAAATTTAGAAGAAAAAGGTTTTGTATCTCACAATGCCTTTGGAAACACGCACCAATACTACCCAATTGTAGCTATTGAAGATTATAGAAAAAGATTTATGACTACGGCAATTGACAATTATTTTGACAGCTCGTATAAAAATCTAGTATCATTTTTTGCAGAAGAAGAGAAAATTTCAGCTAAAGAATTGCGTGAGATTTTAGATATGATCGAAAAAAAGAAATAATTATGGAAAATTTCATCCTTTACCTTGGAAAAGCATCAGCATTGTTGGCCGTTTTCTTTTTAGCTTATTATTTTTTATTGCGAAAAGAAACTTTTTTTAGTGCCAATCGATGGTTTTTGCTTGCCGGAATTGCAACTTCTCTTGCACTACCATTTGTTATCTTTAAAAAGGTAATTTGGATTGAACCACAAATTAGAGAAACTTTTAGAAGGCCAATAAATATCAATAATTTGCCTCAAGAATTTACACAAATAGAAGAGACCGGATTTGAAATCAACTGGTTTTATGTAATAGGAGGAATTTATTTACTTGGAATTGCCTTCCTTTTGCTAAAATTTATTCGGGATTTCTATTCTTTGAAGAAAATATTTAAAAATCAGACCGTAAAAGTTTCTGAAGGATTCAAATTTGTCGATACAGATCAAATTCAATCTCCGTTTTCATTTTTTAAATATATAGTATTTAATTCTAGTACGTTTCAAAAAGAAGAATTAGACAATATATTAGAGCATGAAAAAGTCCATAGCGCTCAATATCACTCAGCTGATATGATCATAGGGCAATTATTTTGTATCGCATTTTGGTTTAATCCATTTGCTTGGCTGCATAAAAAAGCAATAACGCAAAATTTAGAATTCATAGCAGATTCAACTGCTTTAAAAATAGTTTCAGATAGAATTACATACCAAAAAACACTATTAAAAGTAAGTGCACCTCATCACTGCATTCCAATTACTAATTATTTTTTTCAATCATTAATCAAAAAGCGAATCGTTATGTTAAACACAGATCAATCGAAAAGGAGAAACTCCTTGAAGTATTTGGCAGTTTTGCCATTGCTAACCTTATTCATGCTGCAATTTCAAGTAAAGACAGTTGCACAAGAAAAAAACCAAAATGCAAAACAAGCAGCTTATTCTGGGACAGAAGTTGTTGTTGACAAAAATTCATCGGATGATGATTTAAAACAAAAATCTGAAGCTTTGAAAAAAGACGGAGTTACTTTGAAATTTTCAAAAGTAAAAAGAAATTCTAGCAATGAAATTGTAGCTATCAAGACTTCTTGCAAAGATAGCAACGGAAATTCTTCCAACACTTTTCAAAAGAGCGACAAGCCTATTGAACCATTTAAAATTATTAAGACGGATAAAGAACTGGTTATAACTGGCACAAAATCACCAGTTCACCAAGTTACTAAAGACGGTACATCTGTTTATTTTAGATCAGGATATATTGATCCAAATGCGCCAGTTCCCCCAACAGCTCCTGTGGCTCCGGTAATGCCAAACATGACAAATATGCCAGTAGCGCCTCCTGCACCAGCCATGCCTCCTGCACCAGCTGTACCAAATGTCGCTTATGATGAAAATAGCGAAGTTTGGAAAAAATATGAAAAAGACATGGAGCAATTTGAAATTCAAATGAAAGCAAAAGAAGGCGAGTTTGCTAAATTTGAGAAGGAGATGGAAAATTATGGAAAAGAATTTGAACGTATATTTACTCCTGAATTCGAAAAGCAAATGGCTGAATTTGACAAGCAAATGGAGAAATTTGATAAAAAAATGAAAGCTTTTGAAGTTGAAATGGAATCTTACCAGAAAAAACTTCTTAAAGATCTAGAAGATTAATACATTCATCTAATTAAAAAGGCTGTCGGAAATGACAGCTTTTTTTGTATCTTTAAAATAAAAGTAATATTATGTTTAAATTTTTAGCAAAACTAAACAAATGGCTATTGCCAAATTACACCAAAGATAGACTTGATTTAGCGAAAGCTACAAAGTTTCAAAAGGCAATTATTGCTTGGAAATATTTTGTAACTACAAGAGCCTTAGATTAATATTTCAATGGAGAAAATATTTCATACTGCTTAATTTTTTCTCTCCCATTTAAGAAAGTAAGCTCCATCAAAAAGTTGCATTGAATTATTTCTCCTCCTAACTTTTCTACCAATTCACAGACTGCTTTTGCGGTTCCTCCAGTCGCCAAAACATCGTCATGAATTAAGACTCTGTCTCCTTTTTTAATAGCATCAATATGAATTTCTAAAGTATCTGTTCCATATTCTAATTCATAAGTAGCTGAAATTGTAGAAAAAGGAAGTTTTTTAGGTTTTCTTACCGGAACAAATCCTGCATTTAATTTTTGGGCTAAAAGCGTTCCGAAAAAGAAACCTCTGCTCTCTACTCCTACTACTTTATCGATTTTTTTATCTTTTAAGCCAGCAAGCAGAAGTTCAAGGCATTCTTTTGACGCTTCAGGGTTTGCGAGAAGTGGCGTAATGTCTTTAAATATAATTCCGGGTTTTGGAAAATCCTGAATATCACGGATGTAGGTTTCTATTGCCATTTTTTATTATATTAATTTGAAAATTGATTTGCAAGATAAACAAATTTCGCTATATTTGCACCCGCATTAAGGCCTCGTGGCGCAACTGAATAGCGCACTTGATTACGGCTCAAGAGGTTACTGGTTTGAATCCAGTCGAGGTCACAAAAAAACTCTAAATCATTGATTTAGAGTTTTTTTTTATGCCTCTTTTAGAGTTTTTATTCTCAATTATTATATACAATTCTGAACTTGCTTTATTTCGTTGGCAAATATCTATTGCTTGATAAATTTATGTGTAAAATCTCCTTCAGGCATATTTATATTTAAATGATATAGGCCAGCTGAAAGTCCGGAAACATCTATTGCTGCGTCACTGAAACCATTACAATCAATCTGTTTCAAGATACGTCCACTATTGTCTAGAATTTGTAATTTTTCTATTGAAATCAATCTAGGATTCTTTATATGTAATATATCGCTGACTGGATTAGGATAAAGTATAATTTTTTCCATTTGCTGTGTGATTACAGAAAGTCTTTTTAGATCTGATGCAATAAATTGTGGAAAACCAGAACTACTAAACATATTATACAAATAAATAAATTGCCCATAAGGATCATAAAAACAATCTCTTCCATCGGCATCTGGATGCGCTATTACACCAAGTACATTTGATAAATAATGCGCTATATAAATTTTGCCATTTGGTGCAAGTTGTAATCCTACATTAGTGTCTGCCCCAATTTGCACATCTGATGATGCGATATTTGAACTTAAAAGGTCATATTGGTGTATGCCTCCAAATTCATAATAATATTCATATGAAACATATAATTTTTTACCTTCTTGAGAAAATTCAAGTCCATAAGGAGTAGTACCTTCGCTTACTGTTACTGCATTTGAAACTCTACCTGTCGTTGCATTAAAATCATATAAATAAACTCCTCCATTTAAAGTAATATTACCTGTAGAAGTTCCTTTTTGTTGATGCGCCACTGCAATTTTTTGTCCATTTGGAGAAAATTTCATAGCGCCAATTGCATTTCTTCTATAACCACTAACGGGCACAAGAGGTGCAATTTGTGTAACAACCGGACTATTTATACCTGAAGCAGTCACTTCAAAAGCATAAAATTTATCTTTAAAATGTGTCATTACCCAATAGCCAGAACCACTTGCGTTACTTACTGCAGTAACTTTCTCAGAACATTTATAGCGTATTTCTTCACTGTCAGAAGGATTATAAGTCACCAAGTGATTATTTCGGGAAATCACATCTCCAATACTTCCATTTGCACCAATAACCGATAAATCAACAATTGAATAATTAAAACCATTGTTAAAACCATTGTCATCTAGAGGAACATTGCCTGCTGGATTAGCATATTGGCCAGAAAAAAGATTTGGATATACTGCCGCATTTTGATGGTGAGGTTCGTCTACAGTAAAAACATAGTAAATATTTGGAGAACCTTTCTTTGGAATTATTATTGAAGATTGCGTACTTGATGGATCTCCGAAAAGACCTTTCCCTTGGGAATAGTCACTATTGGGCATTATCACATGGTTGCGGTCCCAAATACTTTGTCCATTTGTGTAAAAAAGTAAATTGCCATAAGCATCTGAAATACAAGAACTTCCCTCATGGGCGCGAATTGAACCTCCATCTATTTGTTCAACAGTTCCGTCATCTTTGAAAGTAAGTCCTGCTCTAAAACCAAATATCCAATTAGCAGCTTCTTTTTTTTGCGAATAAGCGTTTAGAGTTAAAACGCTTAATAATACATAAATATATTTCCTTTTCATTGCAATTACACCTTCTCGTTCCTATTCATTTTTGCAGGTGTAAATCTAACGCAACACAAAATATTTTCCAACTATTTTTTAGGAAATTTGTAATCTTTATAATACATTTTAATAAAATTACTGAATCCTATTTTTAATAATTCCTTGCAACATGCTTGTCAAATCGGCAAATTCTGTTGGTTTTATAAAGAAATCAAAAATCCCCAAAGTGCCCATTATCTCTTTTTCCCTTTCGCTAATATGTGCTGTGTAAATTATTGCTTGAATAGCATCAAAAGCATTGTTTGTCCTCAATTGGCGAACCATTTCCTGACCGCTAATTTGGGGCATTTTCATGTCTACAAAAACAATATCTGGAAGAAGCGCATTTTCTTTTTCTATGCTGGAAATAAAATCAAAAGCATTCAAGAAAAATTTAAATTCATAGTCAATGCCCAGAAAGTCTAAAGCAATTTGAAAAAAAGCTTCCTCATCTGGATCATCATCAACCAGCGCTATGCGAATTATTTTGTTAGTATTCATCAGGCATTCTATTTGAATTCTTTATTTTTTTTTAGCGTTTAGAATCTATTGAAGCAATATATTCTAATAATTCTTCAATAGTCAAAACGAAATCGGGGAAAGCATATTGCATAGCATTATTTGGCATAAAAGGCATTTCGGCAGTTTTTGGATTTTGCACAATTGTTGTGCCTCCCAAGTTTTTTATTGCTTTTAATCCTTCTGTTCCATCTGCATTTGCGCCAGAAAGCAAGATTCCGGTTACGTTGATTCCATAGGCATCGGCAGCTGATTCAAAGGCAACATCTATGCTTGGCCTGCTGTAATTTATTTTTTCAGAAATGTCAAGCGATAAAAGATTATTCTTTTCAAAAAGCAAGTGATAGTTTGCAGGTGCAATATAAATAAATCCGGGAAGCAATGGTGATTTATCTTCCACTTCTGCAACGGGAAGTATTGATTTCATAGAAATTAATTCCTCTAAAGCGGTGTCTCCTCCTTCTTTCCTGTGCACCACGATCACGATTGCAAAAGACAATGCGTGGTTCAACTTTGGAAGAATTTGAAGCAGTACGTCAAGGCTTCCGGCTGAACCGCCAATAATTACAACTTTTAAGTTTGGAACTATTGTATCTTTTTCCATATTTTTTCCTTGTTTAGCTGTTGAAACCATCCGTGCATTGGAGAAAATTTTATTGTTTCCTTTGTCCCTAAAGCAAGATAGCCTAATTTGGCAAGACTGGCGTCGAAAAGCCCTAAAGCTCTTTCTTGCAAATCTTTGTCAAAATAAATCAAAACGTTTCTGCATAAAATCAAGTCAAATTCATTGAAAGAACCATCAGAAACCAAATTATGCTGCGAGAAAACCATTTTGCTTGACAAATCTTCTCCAAATTTTGCCAATCCATAATTGGCTGTATAATACTTTGAAAAATCATTTTTACCTCCAGATGCCATATAATTCTCAGAATATTGCTTCATCATTTTAAGCGGAAAAACTCCTTTTTTTGCAGTATCCAAAACTATTGGATTGATGTCAGTCGCATAAATAATAGATTTTTGAAGTAAATTTGCTTCTTTCAGCATTATTGCCATTGAAAACACTTCTTCTCCTGTAGAACATCCTGCATGCCAGATTCTTATGAATGGCTTTGTCGCCAATTGCGGGATAATTTCTGTTCTCAAAATAGAATAAAATGAAGGATCTCGAAACATTTCTGTAACGTTTACCGTAATTTCTTCCACCAAACGCTTGAAATATTCTTTATCAGATCTGATTCTATATAAAAAATCTGAGAAATGCAAAAACCCGTCAAGATTCATCAGCCGATCCACGCGTCTTTTAAAAGAAGCTTTGGAATAGCCGCTGAAATCAAAACCATGATATTCAAAAACATCATTGATCAATACATCAAGCTCACGGTCATCAGTCATTCTATTTTTATATTTGGCTTAATACTTTTAAAAGTTTGTCAACATCAATCGGCTTTGAAATATAATCATCAGCTCCGGCTTGAAGGCATTTTTCTCTGTCGCCAGTCATTGCCTGGGCTGTAACTGCAATAACAGGAATACCGCTTCTTTTTGAAATATTTTTTATCAGCGGAATTGCTTCATATCCATCCATTTCGGGCATCATCATATCTAAAAGCACAGCATCTATTTTCTCATTTCCTTCAAGCAATTTTATGGCCTCAGTGGCACTTGAACTTGAAAGGCAATCAAAAGATTTTGCACGAAGCGTTGCAGTAAGCGCAAATATATTTCGGGCATCATCATCAATAATTAAAATTCTTTTTTTCTCCATTTTAAAAAAATTTCATGTTTTACACCTATTGTCTGTCATATAACCAAACACGCAATAAAGACATAAGCTGGTCAACGTCAACTGGTTTTGTAATATAATCTGAAGCTCCGGCGTTAATACATTTTTCTCTGTCTCCTGTCATTGCCTTTGCTGTCACTGCAATTACCGGAAGATTTTTCCAATTGTTATTTTGCCTGATGATAGTTGCCGTTTCATATCCGTCCATGTTTGGCATCATCATATCTAGCAGAACAATGTCAATTTCTGGATTTTCATGCAAAACCTTCAATGCTTCTTTTCCATCAATGGCTGTCAAAACTTTCATCCTTAAAACTTCAAGAGCTTTGGTCAATGAGAAAATATTTCTTACGTCATCATCTACAATAAGCACCGTTTTTTCTTTAAGGACATCATTTAGCAATCCAAATTTTTTCAGCTTGCCATTTTGTGCATCCTTTTTATTTTCTTCTACCAAATGTAAGAAAAGTGAAACTTCATCTAACATTCTCTGATAAGAATGTGCTGTTTTTACAACAATTGAATCTGCATATTTCTTAATCTTCAGTTCTTCTTTCATAGAAAGGCTTTTTCCTGTAAAGACAATTACCGGAAGGTCTTCAAGGCCTGGATTCTTTTTGATATTGTCTAGAATTTGATAAGCCTGCTTATCCGGAATTCCCATGTCTAAGATTACGCAGTCCACATCTGATTTCTGCAATGCATCAACGCCATCAGTGATTTCGCTTTTTATTTCAGAATTGATATTATACGTTTCCAAGAAATAAGCAAGCGCTTTGGCATGCTGTGCATTGTCTTCAAAAATCAGCACTTTTTGAGATTCTCTATTTATTATATGCTCAATTCTGGTAAAAATTTCAGGCATCTGTTCAAAAGCTACCGGCTTGTCTAAAAAGTTTATCGCGCCTTTCAGCAGACTTTCTCTTTTTACTTTATGAGAAGACATGATGTGAACCGGAATATGTTTTGTATGCGGATTTGCCTTCAGTTCTTCTAATACTTCCCAGCCACTCATGATTGGAAGCTGTATGTCAAGCAAAACTCCAATCGGCCTATATTTTAATACAAGGTTTAAGGCATGATCTCCGCGAACAGTTATGACTCCTTTATAACCTCTTTTTCTGGTAAAATCAAGCAATGACTTCGCAAAATTGACATCATCTTCGACAATCAAAATTACTCTGTCGCTTGACACGATATTTTCTTTATCGTCATCAACGTCTTCTGGCATCAGCGGACTGATGTATTGCTTATTGAATGCTGCAGCTTCATCAGCTTCCGTCTTAGAGGAATCTGCAAGATGCTCATTTCTAGTAATTGCCTCAGGAAAAACAACAACCGAAGAAATAGACTGGGGGATTTTCAAAACAAATTCGCTTCCTTCGCCAAGGTAGCTTTTCAGGGTTATTTCGCCATTCAGCAATTTAGATAATTCTCTGCTTATTGACAATCCAAGGCCAGTTCCTCCATATTTTCGTTTAGTAGATCCGTCGGCTTGCTGGAAAGCTTCAAAAATAAGCGGTTGCTTTTCATGCGGAATTCCTATTCCTGTATCTTTTACGGCAAAAGAAATCAATTTGTCATTTGATTTGTCTTTTTTAATTTCTAAGGTAACTGATCCTTCCGAAGTGAATTTTATAGCATTAGAAATCAAGTTCTTAAGAATCTGCTCCAAGCGCATTTTATCTGTTTTGATAACTACAGGCGCTTCATTGTCAATAATCTTAAATTCTATATTTTTTTGTTTGGCGACTTCACTGAAAAGATCTCGCATGTTGTCTGAAATTTCTTTTACAGAAACATCCAAGACTTCTAATTCCATTTTTCCTGCTTCGATTTTTGAAAGATCTAAAATCTCATCGATCAAGCCCAAAAGACCGTTTCCAGAACTCTGAATTACTTTTGCAAATTCAATCTGTTCGCTATTCATGTTCTTATCATTGTTCTCTGATAAAAGCCTGCTCAGCAATAAAATTGAATTTAACGGCGTACGCAATTCGTGAGACATATTAGCCAAAAACTCTGATTTGTAGCGCGTTGTCAATTCTAAATCTTCCGATTTTTTCTGAATTTCCATATTTTTCTCTTCCAGCAAAACGCTGCGTTCCGAAAGTTCTTCATTTGTCTGCTGCAACTCTTCCTGCTGTACTCTCAATTCTTCTTCTGAAGCCTGAAGTTTTTCAGTCTGAGCTTCTAATTCGGCATTGATGCTTTCCAATTCGCTGTGCTGTGCATTCAATTCTTCTGATTGTGCCTGCGTTTCTTCTAGCAATTCTTGGACACGTTTTCTATTTTGAGCCGCCTTAATGGCAATGGCAATATTATTTGCTGCAACCGTCAAAAAGTCAACTTCTTTTTGAGAATATTCCTTTAAACTCGCCAATTCAGCCACTCCAGAAACCTTATCATCAATTAAAGGAATTGCGATTACGTTTTTAGGCTTCACTTCTCCCAAAGCATACGAAAGCTTGATGTCATCTGCTTCCAGCGATTTCAATTTCATGATTTTTCCAGACGAAGCCGCTTGTCCGGTCAGGCCTTCGCCGACTTTTAGCCACTCTCGATTTTTGTCAGAAATGAAACTATATCCGGCGGAAAGATGCAGTTCTCGATCTTCTAAAATATATAATACTCCGGCGTTGCTTCCTGTGTAAATTGATAAATATTCGATGATGTCTTTTGCCAGCTGTTCGATATTTTTTTCGCCAATCATTACTTGATTCAGCTCTGCAATTCCGGTTTGCATCCATTCATTATCAGATAATAATTTAAAGGATGTTCCTAGTGATTGGGCCATATTATTCAATGACACAGCCATGCTTCCGAGCGAATCACTTTGAGAATCATCAATTCTTGCTTGATAATTTCCTTGTGAGATTTCTTCAGCAATGCCGCTGATGATCGTGATTCTCTCTGCAGTTTCTTTTTCGCTTATTTCTAGCTGGCGCTGCAATTTTGTTCGTTCATTATAATCTCTTAAAATTCGCATGAAAAACACAATGCTGACAAGCAGTGCAATTAATGCAGCCGCAATAATCAAAACCGAACTATACAATCCGTAATTTTTTGATTGTGAAGCTCTTTCTTCAAGCAACACCTGCTCGCGATTTTCCATTGTTTTTAAAATGCGACGAATACCATCCATCAGTTCTTTTCCTTTATCGAGGTTTTCTGACAAGACGACTATCCCGTTTTTCTTTTCATAAATACGCTGTTTTAGGTATTTATAAAATTCTGCTTTCAAAGGCTTTAGCTCCTTAATGCTATTTTGTTGCGGAATATTATCCTCGGTCAGCATTTCTACTTTACCAAGATAAGTATTGGCACGATCTTCAGAATCGCTGTATTTTAATATAAAATCATCATTTCCGGTAACTAAAAAACCTCGCATTCCGGTTTGCGCGTCTGTCATTACAGTGGCGCTCTGATTCAAATTATAAATAACTTCTTGTGTATGATTTACCCAGTCATTGCTACTTATAAGACTGTTAATACTCAAATAAGAAGCTGTTGAACTGACGATTAGCAATACCATCGAAGCTCCGGTACTTATGATTAAATTTCTTTTAAAATTGTTATTCATAGGATAAAAATATTATAGTGGCAATAGGATTATAAATTTTGAGCCGATTCCAATCTGGCTTGTCGCGGTAATCAATCCGTTGTGTTTTTCAATAATTTTTTTGGCAATTGCAAGGCCGATTCCTGTTCCTTCGTATGCATTTCGATCGTTCAAGCTTTGGAAAATAATGAAGATTTTATGCACATAACTTTCATCGAAGCCAATGCCGTTGTCTTGTACCGTAATCCTGCAAAACTTTCCTGTGGGAGAAACTTCGCTATTGAATTCTTTTTCTGCAACAACCTCTGATTTTATTTCAATCAGCGGTGGCACATTTTCTTTTGAAAATTTGAGGGAATTGCTAATTAAGTTTTGAAATACTTGCCTCAATTGGCTTGGAACGCCTTTTATTACTGGAAGATTTTCAATTTCAATAACTGCATTTTTCTCTTCTGCGATATATTCTAAATCAGATAAAACTTCTTGAACCAAAAAATTCAAATCTGTTTTTTCAGGAATTGCATCAGAAGACAAGCGAGAATAGTGCAAAAGATCGCTAATCAATGCCGCCATTCTCTCGGCAGAACCAATGGCGCGATCAGCATAATTCAGTGCTTTTTCATCATCTAAAAATTCTTTCAGCATTTTAGTGAAGATTTGGATTTTTCGCAAAGGTTCTTTAAGATCATGCGAAACTACCCAAGAAAACTGTTGCAACTCATGGTTTCTAAGCTCAAGTTCTTCATTTTTTGACAACAATTCGCTTGTTCTTTCTGCCACTTTTATTTCCAAACCTTGTTCTGCAGCTTTCCTGATTTCAATTTCTTTAGAAAGCATGTCTCTGATGTCTTTCAGCTCTTGTTTTTGTTCATAAAGCTTCAAGAAAGTCTTTACTTTTAAAATCAGCAAATCTGGATCAACAGGTTTCGTAATATAATCAACCCCTCCTGATTCATATCCCTTTGAAATAAATTTTTTCTGCTTGTTCACGGCCGATAAAAAAAGTACGGGAATATCTTTGGTTCGATTGCTTCCGGCCAAAGTTTCAGCCACTTCAAAACCGTCCATGCCAGGCATCTGAACATCGAGAATGATAAGGGAATAATTTTTTTTGAGGATTTTTTTCAATGCATCTTCACCTGATTCAGCTGATTCAGACGGTAGGTTATGCAATTCTAATATTTTTTGTAAGGCAGTGATATTTGCCTTAATGTCATCAACAACTAATATCATAATCGTAGTGAATCAAGCTCATGACGTTCACGAAAATGGTCAGATGGGGGGTGTTCCAACCTATTTGCGTAAGCACTAATCAGAGCCGTGGGGATTTTTTGGTCAGCATTTTTTGCTATAATCAAAAATAGAAAAAAAAGATAGTTAATCTAATAAATTGTTAAGAATTTTATTAAAAAAAATCCCGACTGCAAAATGCAATCGGGATTTTGAAAACCCTCTAATTAAATATCGCAGTATTAGTTAATTGGCGAAAATTTTATTGCGGTTCCTCCACCTGGAGCTAAATTTAGATCTAGATTTGTTGAACTATTTACTGTTTGAGTTGAAATTATAACCGGATAAGGATTTGTTTTGTAGTCTGCTCCTTTTCCATCAGCATAAATTTCAGCTTTATATGATTTTCCTTTATCTAAAAATGACAAGGAAACCTTCAATTGTCTAGCTTCTCTGTTGGTAATTGAACCCAAATACCAGTTTTTTTCATTCCAATCTTTTCTCACGATTGTAGTATATTCTCCAATTTTTGAATCTAAAACTTTTGTCTCAGACCAAATGCAAGGCACTTCTTTTATAAACTGAAATTCTGGTTTTCCTTCATAATTTTCAGGCAAGTCAGAAGCCATCTGCAATGGGCTGAAAAGCACAACGTATAAAGCCAATTGATTCGCCAACGTACTTTGAACTTTTGCTCCTTGAGGCAACTTATAATCAAAACCAAAATTTCCTGGGGTGTAATCCATCGGACCAGAAAGCATTCTTGTGAAAGGTAAAGTTACCGTGTGTTCTGGCGTATTTCCTCCGTCAGTTGACCATGCATTGTATTCTTGCCCGCGTCCGCCTTCTTGCGTCATCAAGTTTGGATATGTTCTTTGCAAGCCAGTTCCTTTTACAGGTTCGTGGTTGTCAATCATGATTTTATATTTTGCCGCCGTTTCGATTACTTTTCTATAATGGCGAACTCCATATTGGCTGTCATGCCATTCTTTTTTATCTAAGAATTTGTTTACGTAGCCCGTTTTTACGCTGTTCACTCCTACTCTATTGTACAATTTAAAAGCATCTTCTAATTGGCTTTCATAATGTTTTGAAGCTCCAGCAGTTTCATGATGACCGATTAACCTAACATTCTTGCTTTTAGCATATTTGGTAATTTCTTCTAAATCAAAATCTGGATAAGGTTTAGTAAAACTGAATGCTTTTCCGTCAGCTGTCCAATCGCCGTCCCAACCTTCATTCCAACCTTCCACAAGAACTCCGTTCAAACCATTTTTTGAGGCAAAATCAATATATTCTTTAGTAATTTTTGTAGTTGCTCCGTGTTTTGGTCCTTGTCCCCAAGTGAATTTTTCTAAGTGCATTCCCCACCAAATTCCGATATATTTTGAAGGTTCGATCCAAGACATATCTTTGATTTTTGACGGCTCGTTCAGGTTTAGCATCAAAGTCGAAGTAACCAATTCTCCTGCGTTTTTAGCCACGATTACAGTTCTCCAAGGTGTTTCAAACGGCGCTTCAGCATATACTTTTACACCATCAGCCCAAGGAACCAATTCGCTTTGGTATTGATTTTTTCCTGATTTTCTCAATGTCATTGAAGCGAAATCCGTCAGATTAGCTTCGTGCACCGCAACATACATTTGGTCTTTTGTTTCAAAAGTTGCCGGCGTATTGATTGTATCCGTTTTGCTGATTGGCGTTTTTCTGTAATGGCTTTCATAATAGCTATTTTCAGAATGAACCGGAATCCACCAAACATCATTGTCATTAGCGAAAGTAAACTGCGTAATTTCATTTGAAATTTTTACTTTTCCTAAGTTCGGCTGTTTAGGAAATGAATATCTGAAGCCCAAACCATCGTCAAAAACTCTAAAAATAATATCAACCAAACGCTTATCGCCATTGGCTTCCTGCAAATGAACAAGCAATTCATTGTGGTTGTCTTTTATTTTTTTGAATTCACCCCACGGCTGTTCCCAAGTTTCATTTACTGTTTTCTGTTCTGTGTTTAAAACTTTAAAACCGTCGACCATCTTTTTGATTTCTTGAAATTCAAAACCTAAAAGCGACGGCTCAATTACTGATTTTCCATTGGAAATAAATTTGTATTGTGGCTGTCCAGATTTTGTAAGTTCAAAAACCAACTCATTGTTTTTTGAAGGCGATTTGATTTTGAAACTGTTTTTTTGCGCACTTGCCGAAAACAAAGTAAGACAAGCAAACGCTGTCAGGAAAGGCTTTTTGAGTAATTTTTTCATTCTAAAATTTTGCATTAATTATAATTTATTCAATTTCATTCAAAATTTGCACGGCTTTATCGGCTTGCATTGATACAAAATAATTGAAAGCCTGATCCAGTTTATTTTGAACCGAAGCATTTCCTTTATATTGTTTTCTCAAGTTAAAAAGCTTGCTAATTTGAGGAAATTGGTTGCCTGAATTTTGAACGCCGGCAAACGTTTTTACTTTTTCTATATAAGAATATTGAAATTCATCTGTTGGCTCAAACATCGTTCCTTCGCCAAAATCATTCCATGTAATAAGCTGAAGATAATCTAAATTGGCATTTTTTGCTAAAGCTAAAGTTTCATCAAGAGTCGCGCCATTGTTGTGTTCAATAGTCCATCCAATTGCTGAACCGCCTCCGCCTTGTGCATAAAAATCTTTGAAACCCGGATAAGCGCTTCCCATTCCAACTTGAAGATTTGGAAGATTGTTTGCATAAAAATTACTGATGTGTGAATTATTTTGATATACCCAAGAATATTCTCCCGAGGCGTTTGCACCTGCATCACCAGATTCAAACCACAATGTTAAAAATGTAGGTTTTACAGTAAGATTTGAAAATGCATTTGTCCATTGTTCAGGCGTTGTCAAAGTAATTGGCCCAAAATTTAAAAGCAAAGGCTTGTTGTTAATCTTGATGTAATTTGGCTGTGTAAAATAATGCGTCTGCAGATAAGCAAAATCAGTTTTGGCAGCGCTTATTACTGTTGGAGATTTTCCGGCATTGACAACATTTGTCAAAAATCGGTCTTCATAAACAATGGCATATTCTAAACCAACCTCATCAAGCATTTCAATCAACTGATTGGTATTATCTCTGACCATTCGATAATCGTTGACATCAAAAGTACCATACCAATCGATAAGAATTCCGTCAATTCCTGCATATTTCATCAAAAGCAGGTGGTTTTCGATCACATCTTTATCGCCTGAGTGGTAAGGCCCGATCAGCGGATAATAATGCGATGCAATTTCTCTTTTTCCATTGGTAATAATATCTGGATTTTTGTTTGCCATTTTCCAATGATAGCCCCATTGCCCATCAGGACTGCTTTCTTTGGTTTCAAACCAAGGCATATAATGCATGTAAATTTTTGTATCGTTGGTTTTTTGTATAGCCACCGGATCTAAAACTTCTAAATTGCCTTCGGCTGAAGAAGAATCATCTTTGCTGCAACTTGAAGCCACAGAAACGCTCATAAAAAGAGCAAATAAGGGCAGGATGTATTTTTTCATTTTGTAAATTTAGGCATTAATAAAAAAATGCCAGCCTTCCATTAACTAACTCAAAAATGGAAGACTGGCATCAAAACAATTTAATAACCTGTGGTTGGTGTTAAATTTGGATTTGTAGCCAATACCGATGTTGGTATCGGGAACACTTTTCTATAGTTTGGCGTTACGCCTTTTTCCCACCATGGTTGGAAGAAAGTTCCAAATCTGATGTTGTCAGTTCTTCTTCTTCCTTCAAAAATAAATTCTCTCAGCAATTCTTTGTCTATATAATCAAGATCTATTGTTGCTGGCAATTCTGTTCCTGCGCGTTCTGTAATTTGCTCTAAAAATGGCACTGCAAGTCCTGGAGAACCAAGACGAACATAACATTCAGCTTGCATCATCAAGATTTCAGAATATCTGATAAGAACCCAGTCATGATCGCGTTCCCAAGTTTCGCCCGCTTTCATTTCATATTTTCCAAGTCTCACGCCTTCATTTTGCTTAGCGTTTTCAAGATTGCCGATTTCTTCAGTATAAATAAGCGGTTCGCCACTATCCATGATAATTACTGAACCAGTCGCCATGTTAATCTGTTCCCCTTGAATCATTGATTTTTTTCTCTTGTCAATATCTAAGAAAGTAGAATATACTCCTGGCTGACCACAGATTCCATTACCGCTCCAAGGATAATCTCCTGTTGGAGAAAGCGTAAATCTGTGCAAATAATGGCAGCTCATTGATGACAAATAATTTCCGACAGTTCCTGCTTTTGAATCATACGGAATTGCAAAAATGATTTCATTTGAAGTTTGATTTGTAGTAGCAAAATTGGCAAAATAATCAGGATTTATGGAATGTCCAGAAATATTTTGGCACATGTCAATACAATCTTGCCAACGTGCAACTCCAACAAAAGCTTCAGAATTTAAATACAATCTAGCCAATAAAGAATAAGCTACGTTTTTTGTCAATTTTGAATATACAACTCCTGAACGCAAATAAGGCACGGCTTCAAGCAATTCTGTTTCAACAAAATTATACACTTCTTGACGCGTAGATTTTGATGGAAGCGATTGGTCTTCAAAGTCAGTCACGATTGGCACTTCACCAAACATATCTAAAAGAATATAGTAATAATAAGCTCTGATAGATTTCAATTCTGCATAAATCGGAGCTTTTGCTTCTGCCGACAATCCTGATTTGTCAATTTGATAAATGATGGCATTTACCTTTGCAATTCCGGCATAGCAATAACGCCAAGCTGACAAAATCATTCCGTTATCAGCATTCCAAGTATGCCTTTGCACTTGCTGATATCTTCCTCCGTCATACCAGTCAGTTCCTCTTGTTGGAATCGTTGCTTCATCAGAAGCCACTTCATTCAAAAAGAAAACATATTCGCAAGTTGGGTAAGAATTTGAAATTGCATCGCTAAAACCTCTCAATGACGAATAAGCGCCGCCGACAAGGGCTTCAATTTCACTTGGAGTATTTCCAAAATTTCCGTCTTCTACTCTGTCATATAATTCTTCGTCCAAATCAGTACATGAAAAAGTGAAAAGTGCGCTGATGAGCATCGCAGCTATAATTTTGATTTTCATCTTTTTTATTTTATAAGTTATCATTTTCTTAGTTTGCTAATGTGAAATTCAATCCAAAAGAAATTGTTCTTGGTCTTGGATAATTGTTAAACCTGTCAATTCCAGGATTTGCCAATCCGCTCATGTCAATTTCTGGATCAACACCGTCGTAATTTGTAAATACTGCAAGGTTTTGCCCTAAAACATATAATCTTAGTTTTGAAGCAGAATTTTTGAAAGGAATTGTATATCCAACTGTCACAGTTTGAAGCCTGAAGAAAGACGCATCTTCGATCCAGTGGCTTGAGTATGTTGGAGTTGCAGTAGAACCTGAACTCAAAGCATCATCTGGCACATTGTAAGAAGGAAGCCTTTTTGTGTCATAAAGCATCATGTTTGTTGCATTTAAAACTTCTTGGCCAAACATTCCATATCCTGTAAATCCAAGATCAAAACCTGAATAAGTGAAGTTCATTCCAAGACCTAAGCTGAAGTCTGGCTGTACGTTTCCGATTTCTTTATCTTCAGTACCTAAGATAACTTCTCCGTCTTCATCAAGTCCTAAATATTCTTTACCCCAGAAAGTTCCAACAGGATATCCTTCTGCAATAATTTGAGAAAACTGGTTTGACATTCCCGCAAGTCCGTGAAGCGAACCGCTGTAAATTACATCCGTTTTGTAAGCTTGATTTGATAATTTTTCGATTTTCTGCTTGTTTTTAGCAAAAGTAAAGTTTGCATCCCAAGTAAATTTCTCAGTATCGATGATGTTTGCATTTAAAGTAAGCTCGATACCCTTGTTAGACAATTCTCCAACGTTTGCAAGCATTGTTCCTACTAAATAAGGAGGCTGAGGCACTTGATACGTATATAATAAATCTTTAGTCGTTTTAGAATATACCTCGATCGAACCTGTAAATCTGTTTAAAAATCCGAAGTCTAAACCGATGTTAAATTGTTCTGTCGACTCCCATTTCAAATCAGGATTTGGGTTTTGCGTTGGCGAATAAGCCAAGCTCCAAGTTCCGGTTGTTGGATCATAATAACTGTCTTGGCCTACGCCTAAAATTGACAATGATTTGTATTCTCCAATTCCATCTTGATTACCTGTAACTCCATAACCTACTCTTAATTTCAATTCAGTAAGCCAGTTTTCAGTAGACTGCATGAAATCTTCTGCGCTAATTCTCCATGCTGCAGAAGCTGATGGAAAATAACCCCATTTGTTGTTATCTCCGAAACGGCTTGAACCGTCTCTTCTGATTGTTCCTGTCAGCATGTATTTGCTATCGTAAGAATAATTTGCTCTTGCAAAAAATGACGTCAGGTTTGATTTTCCTTTATAAGAATAAACATCGCCCAAACGATAAAGATAACCAGCTCCTAAGTTATTATAACCAAAAAGATCTGTTTCAAAACCACTTCTTTGCGCCCCGAATCCTTCGTAGATGTTCTCAAGGTAAGAATATCCTACCATTGCATTCACGTTGTGGTTTCCAAAGGCTTTTGTGTAATTGATATACGCTTCAAGTTGTGCATTTGTATATTCTGCATAGGTTTTTTGAGCATATCCGTTTTCTGTTCTTCCTTCCATAACTGCGTAAGAAGGCTTGTAAGTGTTGCCTTGCATTGCATTATGCTCTAAAGACATATTTACAACTGCTTGCAAATCTTCGAAAATTTTAGCTTCTGTTTTGAAATATCCTAAAACTCTGTTACGCTTGTTAGCAGTAGTTCTATTTGTCAAAATCTCAACCGGATTTTCATTCAATGTTCCTCCCACTTCCGTGAAATTTCCATTTGCATCATATACAGGAATTGTTGGATTCAAGTTGAAAGCGCGCTCAAAAATTCTATAATCCAAAGGTTGCCATTTATCAATATTAGCAAACAATCCCATGTCAAATTTTAATGCCTTATTAGCCGCATATTGGTAACCCGTTAAATTAGCGCTCAAACGCTCTAATCCTGTGGTTTTAATAATTCCTTCATTTTTCAAATAAGATAATGAAGAACGCAATCCGCCTTGTTCACCGCTTGAAGAAATGCTCAAAGTATGTGATTGCGTGAACGCTCTCTGCTCTAATTCTTTTTGCCAGTTTGTGCTTCCGCCATAATCAACAGCATCTGTCAAATTATTTTCACGAACATAACTTCTCCATTGGTCTGCAGAAAGCATGTCTAAACGGTTTGAAGATTCGCTGATACCTGTGTAACCCGTATAAACTACTGAACTTGTTTTAGTACCGCCTTTTGTTGTGATGATAATTACACCATTCGCTCCTCTTGCTCCATAAATTGCCGTAGCAGAAGCATCTTTCAAAATGTCAATTGTCTTGATATCAGAAGGCTGAACGATATTAATATCTACACCAGCAATTCCGTCAACAACAATTAATGGGCTGTTGCTTGCCGTCAAAGAAGTTCCTCCTCTTAATCTTAAAGTAGCACCTGCGCTTGGATCTCCCGTACTTTGAACTACGGTCAAACCAGCAACTTTTCCTTGCAAAGCTTGTTCTGTTGAAGAAATAACTCCTTTTACCAAATCATCTCCTTTTACGGTAGAAATAGCTCCGGTCAAATCTTTCTTTTTCACAGTTCCATATCCGATAGAAACCAGCTCTACTCCTTCAAGCATTACTGAACTTTCTTCAAGGCTGATATCTAAATTCGCACTTGAAGCATCAACTACCACGTTTTGAGTCGTATAACCTATGTAAGAAATTATGATTGTGTTTCCTGTGGTAACTTGCAATGAGAATTTACCGTCAGAATCAGTAGCCGTAGCATTTGTTGTTCCTGATTCTAAAATAGTTACGCCAGGAAGTGTATTTCCAGAATTGTCATGGATGACACCCGTAATGAGTTTTTTTTGCTGCGCTGTCATTCCTGCAGAAATAAAAAGCATGAAAATCAGCACTATGAGTGAGGCAATGTTCCGTTTTTGACGCGGCATTGCATTTATATTTTTACTATTCATTATAATTGTTTTTTAGGTGATAGTGAATATTAGTCTACCGTTTTCAACGGAATCGTTGTGTCAGAAATAGTCCTGTCATTATTGTCTTTTACCAGAACATGTATTTCTGTCAAATTCTGAACATTCTGAAGTTCTGACACCAAATTGACAAATCCTTTGATTTCACTCACACCTCCTGTAAATTCTCCTGTCAAAATAGTACTTCCCGCAGTAATCGTGTAAAGCAACTTCGTAATTCCAGGCTCATTATTCGTTCTGATAATACCAAGGAAATCTCTTTTGCTCAACTGCAAAGGAAAAAATCTGAATACTGGCGGCGGTGGCGGTACATATTCTCCAGCATGAAGAACTTGATCTGGAGTTGTTGCAGCCCAATTGTCAGCTACCATCAAGAAAACCAAGTTGTTCATTACATAACCGTCTGGCGCAGCATAATATTCTGACGGAAGCAAATCCATCTTATAAAATCCGTTGCCTAAATTTTTCAGTTTTGTTTTTTCCACAATTTCTGGAATCCAAGCTTGGTATTCTACTTTTACATCCCAGTCATTCAAGCCACTATGAAAATGCACGCTTGAAGCAGTTGCAAATCCTGGAGCCAAATTAGAATTGAAAAGTATGCTTATTCCTTCGTTTAAAGTTGGACTTGTCGGATAAGACTTGATCAATTCATTAGCCGTATAAAAAGAAGAAAAATCAGTGTAGGCAATTTGTCCAACGCCAGTTTGTTTTGTTCCTGTTTTGTCTTTTAAACGAAACCAAAATCCTGCACTTGAAGCAATTGCTTCTGGAGTCATTGAAAAATAAGCTGTTGGCGTCAAGGTAAATTTCCAAGTCATTCCTTCAACAAAAGTCAGTTTTGCAAACTCAGAAGAGTTGTCAAAATGTCCTGCATCTGGCTCTGATGGAGACCATATCCAAAGATAAACGTTATCTCCGGGTGCAAAAGTGGTTCCGGTTAAGTCAAAATACCATGTTACTTGTTCATCATATTTATAGACTACCGGAAAAGACCATGTTTTGGCAATAGTTCCAGCGTCTTGTTGTGCCATAATCAGGTTGGGAACCATCATTAACACCAATAAAATCGTATGTATAATTTTTTTCATGTCGCTTAATTAGTTAATTGCACTTAATTTGAATACATAGGATACAAAAGGAGTTCCGCCAGAAGTTCTCACCAATTGAATCTCCATTTCTTCGTTGCTTCCCGGAACTGAAGTCAGTCTCAATTCATCTGTAAGCTGTGTTTTTGCTTCATCGCTATATAGAAAAATTCTAGTAGCGCTTCCGTTTGTTTGTTGAAATGCCGAACTAAGTTCCCAATAACCAGCCGGTGCAAACAATGGAGGGACATTGCCCGAAACTTGATACGTCGTCGGATTCATTTGGTCATCAACGTTAAAGCTGATTTTAAAATCTTCAAAATTGAACAAAGTGCTCAAATTTTGCTCGCTTGGCTCGATTTTATTTGCTTTTGCAAAATCATCAACCATTTTTAAGTTCATCAAGCCCCACTCTCCATTTACTTTTTCATAAATTGTAATCGGATCTGCATGGCTGCCGTCATCTTGTTCATTACACCCAATGGTTAATAAACTAAATAAGGCCAGCAAATAAATAATTTTACTTCTCATAAGTTTTACTGTTTTTGTTAGTTAGGTATTCTTTTTTGATAAGAACTAGACGAAATTAAACGTTAAAGAATTCTAAAAAAAAACATATTGCAAAAATCAAGATACTACAACGTTTGCATTAAGATTAATTATTTGATTTACAATTATTTGTATTTACATTACGATATTAAAAATCAAGGCGTTGTTTAGATGTAAATTTGATTTTTTAAGCACGCAATAATGACAATATATCAAATAATGACGCCTATTTTTTTGAATTGAATATTTATACGAAGAAAATTTATCTGAATGTATAATTTTGCATTATATTTAGCCTCTCAAAAGATTTTAGTACAAAATACCACTGTCTAAATGACAATATTTAGCTAATTTTCACACATTAAATTCAAGATCAAACCCAATTAAAATGCGCATCTTTTTTATAGTATTCTTTTTTTTAACCAACGTTCTTGCTTTTGGCCAAGATGTAAATCCGATACTTGACAGTTTGGACAATGCGCTTTTACATAAGAATATATATGTGAGCCAAAAATATGCACGCATAAAAGCACTGAAAAGCAACATTCATAAATATACTTTAAGCAAGGATGACACTAATCTTTACCTTAATAATATGTCTTTGTTTGAAGAATACAAATCATTCAAATATGATTCGGCTTACTATTATTTAGAAGAAGCAAAAGCCAAGGCAATTGTTTTGAAAGATGACCAATTTCTAGCAAAAGCTCGGATTAAGGAAGGTTTTGTCTTGCTTTCTTCGGGATTATTTAAGGAAGCCATCGATACGCTTTCAAGCATTGATGCTGAGAAACTGACGCTGAAGAACAAATATGAATATTATTCGATCAAAGCGCGCGCTTATTATGACTTGGCCGATTACACGCGAGACCAGCGATACAATATAAATTACATCCAAAAAGGAAACCTTTATTTAGAAAAAGCAATTGCGCTTATCAAGCCTAACACCAATGAATATTGGGCAAACGAAAGCTTGAAAAGATTGAAACAGCAAGATGTAAAAGGCGCAGAAACGGCTTTCAGCTATTGGATAAATAACTATAATCTTCCTCCAGAGAATTATGGCATTGCGACTTCCAGCCTTGGCTATATTTATTCTGAGAAAGGGCTGACTAAAAAAGCAATTTATTATCTGGCTATGGCAGCGATTGCAGATGTGAAAAATGCTACCAAAGAAACTGTCGCGCTTCGCAATTTGGCCAATGAGCTTTTTAAATTGGGATATCTTGAAAAAGCCAACAGATACATCAACCTTGCCATGGATGATGCAACTTTTTATGATGCAAGGCATAGAAAGATTGAGATTTCATCCATCCTTCCAATTATTGAAAAGGCGCAGCTTAATAAGGTAAATGAAAAAAATGACAAGCTTGAGAAAATCGTCATTCTTCTGACTGTTTTTGCTTTTATAATTATTCTTTTTCTGGTAATCATATTCAAGCAATTGAAAGCCAGAAATGCGTCAAGAATCGCCATGGCCGAATCATTTCAACAGCTTCAGGAAATGAATATCAGCTTGAGCGAAGCCAATTCCATCAAAGAAGAATACATCACGTATTTCATAAAAGCGACTTCAGACTTGATCAATAAGATTGACCATATTCAAAAAAGTACCATCCAAAAGATAATTTCTAAAAAAACGGATGAAGTCATCAACAGCCTGAAAAAATATGATGTCAAAAAAGAAAGGGAGACTTTGTTTCATCAATTTGATATGATTTTCTTGAAGCTCTTTCCTACATTTATCAACGATTTCAATGCGCTTTTTCCTCCTGACCACAAAAGCATTATCAAAAAAGGAGAACTTTTAAATACTGAATTGCGAATTTTTGCCTTGCACAGGCTGGGCATTCAAGATTCTAATCAAATTGCAGATTTCTTAGAATTATCTGTATCTACTATTTATACGTATAAAACCCGAATCAAAAGCAAATCTGATTTCAAGGAAGTTTTTGAGGAGAAGATTATGGCTATTAAGACGATTTAGTTTTTTAAGGTACTGAGGTTTACTGCACTAAGATTTTTAGGAAAATCTTCTTAATTGGGTTTAATGGAATAACTTATAAACCACTTTAGCGGTAAAATTCGGTTTTTGACACTTTTTAATATTTGTTTTTTATTTTCCATGCAACCATTTTCAATCGGCAATCGTCTATGCTAATAGAATGCCTGTTGAAAGGCAAAAACTATCTAACAATATTAAATCATTACATCATGAAAAGAGTTTTATTTTTAGCGCTATTAATTCCCGCGATGAACTTTGCACAAGAAACCAAAGAAGAAGTAAAAACAGAGGAACTTAAAAACAGATTTACTGCCTCTGCAAGTTATACTTTTTCTGATCCAAGCCAATTCGGACTTAGTTTGGAATATAAAAATAAAGGAACCGAGCACGATAGACATACTTCAAAAATATTAAATATTTCGTATGCTCAAATGGAGTATGACAGCAACTTTGGGGATATCGACGGAGAAGGTTTTGCCATTGAATTGGGAAGCAGAACTTACATGCAAAAAGGAAAATGGGATGGCTTTTATGGAGAAAACTTTATTTCTTATGGAAATGTGAAGTTTGACGAAAACCTTGGCACTCTAGGGGATTTTGATGGAACTTATTCTTACTGGAGTATTTTTAATCCGAATGTTGGTTACCGCTTTTTAATTGGAGGCTTGAGCATCGATCCTTCAATTGGCGCCAACTGGAAATGGGAAGTGAAAGGAAAAGGCGACGTGGATAACAAAAATGTAGATAATTTTGTTTTCAGAGCCGGAATTAAGATCGGGTATACTTTTTAAGAGGTGCTGAGGTTTGAAGGTGCTGAGGCGCTAAGTTTTTAAGATAATACTTCAAACTTAGCACCTCAGCGCCTTTTTTACTTAGCACCTTAAATTACAATTTCCTAATATAACTTCCATATAAGTCATTGAACTGATAGCCTTTGATGATTCTGTCTTTGCTTAATTTGTTGTATTCTACCAATCCCCAAAGCACAAATTCTTTGAAGAAATAAGTATCTTCTGGAGCAAGTTCTGGCTGGTATTTTGAAATCAAAGCTCTCAGCGGAATCACTGAATCTAATTGCTGTTTGTATTCTGAATCTGTGGCGTCGTCTAGCAATTCAAAACCGCTTTCGTTGAAGAACCAATCTACAATGTCTTTATAAGGACTTTTGTCTTCTTCTTTTTCTAGCTTTTCTATTTTTGGGAAATAATTCGGGAAGAACGTCTTTATGGCATCGCCGATTAAATGCTCTGCCACTACTCCTGCTCCTTCTTGTTCTCCTTCGTAAACCAATTCAACTTTTCCAGTGATTGCAGGGATAATTCCCATAAAGTCGGAAAGTCGCAAGGTTGTTCTTTCTTCTCCTGATTTTAAAGCTCTGCGTTCTGCCGTGCTTAATAAATTTTCAAAAGCAGTGATGCTCAATCTCGCACTTACACCGCTTTTGTTGTCGATGAATTCACTTTCTCTGGCTTCAAAACTGATTTGTTCTAATAAATCTTTTGCAATTGAAGGAACATGGATGTATTCACTTTGACGGTTGTCTAAGTTGGATTCTTGCTCTGTAATTGTTCTTGCAATTTCTATGCTTGCTGGATAATGCGTCAAGATTTGCGATCCGATTCTATCTTTCAATGGCGTCACAATGCTTCCCCTGTTGGTATAATCTTCTGGATTTGCCGTGAAAACGAATTGCATATCTAGTGGCATGCGAAGTTTAAATCCTCTAATTTGAATGTCGCCTTCTTGTAAAATATTGAATAATGCTACTTGGATCCTTGCTTGCAAATCGGGTAATTCGTTGATGACGAAAATACATCTGTTGGCTCTTGGAATCATTCCGAAGTGGATAACTCTGTCGTCTGCGTAGGATAATTTTAGGTTTGAAGCTTTGATTGGATCTACATCTCCGATTAAATCGGCAACGGTTACATCTGGCGTTGCTAGTTTTTCAAAGAATCTTTCGTCTCTGTGTATCCATGTAATTGGCGTGTTGTCGCCTTGTTCGGCGATTAAGTCTTTTGCGAATCTTGAGATTGGCTTTAATGGATCGTCGTTGATTTCTGAACCGGAAACTATTGGCATCCATTCGTCTAATAGATTTACCATTAATCTTGCCAGCCTTGTTTTGGCTTGGCCTCTTAATCCCAGTAAGTTGATGTTGTGGCGGGAAAGAATGGCGCGTTCTAGTTCTGGGATTACGGTGTCTTCATATCCGTGGACTCCTTGGAAAACGGTTTCTCCTTTTGAGATTTTATTGCGGAGGTTGTCGCGCAATTCGTCTTTTATGCTGCGGGATTTGTAGCCTGCCTTTTTTAATTCGCCTAGTGTTTTTATATTTTCTGTGGTCATTGTTTTGGTATTAATTTTTTATTTTGATTTTTGAACTGTTTTGAACCATTAAGGGATTAAGATTCATTAAGTCTTTTCTACAATCTTGTCATTCTGAAGAAGGAAGAATCTTCGTATTGCTTATTTTGCGGAGTTTCTTTCTGAGATTCCTCCTTCGTTGGAATGACAAATACGTTTGTTTATTTAGAACTCTACTTCACTTTTGCCTATTGGCTCTTGCTTATTTTCACCTAATTGAATTTTTATTTTTACCATATAAGGTATTTAAGGTCATTTAAGATAAAACTTGGTATTGAATACCTACTTAGCTTTTGCCTTTTGCCTTTTGCCTATTGCCTCTTGGCTTTTGGCTTTTGCCTCTTGCCTTTTGCCTTTTGCCTTTTGCCCTATTTCACTCTTTTCTTCCTATTTGTTTCATAGTCTTCGAAAATCATTTCTCCTAGGCCTTTTAAACCTGTGTAGAATGCTTTTCCTTGGTTGGCTTCTGTGAAATGGTTGACGAATTGCTGGAGATAGGGGTCATTTGCAATCATGAATGTGGTGATCGGGATGTGCAATTTTCTTGCTTGCTGTGCCATGTTATAGCATTTGTCTACAATATATTCGTCGAGACCGTTGCTGTTCATATAATAGGAACCGTCGCGTTCTCTTACACAGCTTGGTTTTCCGTCGGTGATCATGAAGATTTGCTTGTTTGTGTTTCGCTTTCTTCTTAATAAATCCATGGCTAGTTCTAGTCCGGCGACTGTGTTGGTGTGATATGGACCTACTTTTAAGTAAGGCAAATCTTTAATGGCAATTGGCCAGGCATCGTTACCGAAAACTAAAATATCTAGCGTGTCTTTTGGGTAGCGCGTTGTGATTAGTTCTGCTAAAGCCATGGCTACTTTTTTGGCGGGCGTAATTCGGTCTTCGCCATAAAGTATCATGCTGTGGCTGATGTCAATCATCAAAACCGTACTCATTTGGGCTTTGAACTGAGAATCTTCCACTACTAAATCTTCTTCTGTCAGCTTGAAACTGTCTACGCCGTTATTGATTTGCGCATTGCGTAGGCTTTCCGTCAGGGAAATTCTTTCAAGGCTGTCGCCAAAATGATAATTGCGGAATTCACCCGTGTGTTCGTCGCCGTTGCCAGAATATTTTGTCTTGTGGCTTCCAGAACCGCTTCGTTTTAAGTTGCCAAATATCTGGTCAAGCGCTTGCTGTCGAATGGCTCTTTCAGTTTTTGCCGTGATGGCCAGTCCTCCTGTTCCGTCGTCTTTTACTTCGTCGCGGATGTATCCTTTCTTTTTTAAGTCTTCGATAAAATCACCGATGGTGTAAGCCGAATCTGTTAATTTATATTCTTTGTCTAGTTCGCGAAGCCAGTCTATAGCTTCGTCCAAATCGCCTGAAGTGTGCGTGATTAATTCTTTGAAAATCTCGAAGAGTTTATCAAACGGAGACAAATTTGGAGCTTCATATTGCTTGAATAAAAAGCCTTTTTTTTTATTGGTTTCCATAGTTGATAAAATTACTACTTAATTGAATGTGATGGTTTTCAAGTGTTATTAATTTTTAGTTAAAGTGAGGGCTGTTTTTATGCTCCTTGGAATCCATCTGATGCTATTTCGAGTCGATTTATTCAACCTTGGAGTCGATTTTGGCATCTTTCAAGTCGATTTTATGCTCCTCGAAATGGATTTTATGCTCATTGAAGTTCATTTTGTGCTCTTCGAAGTTCGTTTTATGCTGGTTCAAGTCCATTTTATGCTCCTCGATGTTCATTTCGTGCTCCTCGAAGTGCATTTTATGCTGGTTGATGTGCATTTTATGCTCCTCGATGTTCATTTCGTGCTCCTCGAAGTGCGTTTTATGCTCCTTTAAATGCATTTGTTGCTCCTTCAACTTCATTTATTGCTTTTCGAAATTCATATAATATCTATCCAAAGCCATTGATAAGCAATACATTATAATTAATTCATCTTATTCAAGCAACTATTTGCTAAACTTTTGCTTAATATATCTTATTCAAATTCTGCTTATTCTTTAACCCTAAATTAATCTTTATCTAATTCATAAAAAGTTTGGTAACTCTACTTTTGGGCATTCAAAAACCTCAAACAACACCACTTTTATTATGAAAAAAATTTACGCACTGCTGTTGCTATTTGCAACCTGTTTTGCAGAAGGACAGACACTGAATCCTTATTTGCAAGCACCGACTCCTACTTCTATGAATGTCAATTGGAAAACTGAAAACAATCCTGAATCAATTGTTGAATATGGAAGCACCAGACAAGCATTGACAAATTCTATTATTGGAACGAATCGTGTTTTTACTGACACTGGATATCCTGCCAATTATTTTTATCATGACGTGAAAATCACAGGACTTGCACCAAATACAAAATACTACTACCGCGTCAAAACCGGAACCTTGACTTCAGAAATCATGTCTTTCAAGACCTTGCCTCTTCCGGGACAGGCTGCAACTGCTGACGGACATCTTCGCTTTTTGATTTTGGGCGACAACCAGATGCGAAACGTACCTAGATTTGATACATTGGTTGCCCAAGCTAAAAGAAAAATTGCCCAAAAATGGGGAATCACAGCTGATCCTGCAGATAATATCGCATTGACTGTGATGGTTGGCGATCAAGTAGATATTGGAACCTTAGACCATTATGAAAATGTACATTTCAAGAAAAACAAAGCACTTTCGGGCTATCTTCCGATCCAGACGCTTGTTGGAAATCACGAGACTTATGGCACTCTTGCCATGCAGGCTTATTATGACCATTATGTACTTGACGGCATGTCATATAAAGGAATTTCTTCTGGAACTGAAAATTATTATGCCAACCAAGTAGGAAATGTGCTTTTCATAGCCATGGATACTGAACATACCAGCGTTCAGCAATTAAATTGGCTGACGCAAGTGGTTCAGGCTGCGAATACAGATACTACAGTTGACTGGATTGTTTCTTTGGGGCACAGGCCTTACCAAGCAGAACAATATGTTGGAGATATTTCGCCTTGGATCAGAAATTCGGCTATGCCAATTTTGGTAACTTCGGCAAAACATATCTTGCATATTGGTGCGCACCACCACTTATACCACAGAGGCCAATTGAAAAATTCACCAACTTATCAGATTATTTCTGGGGGAGTTGCCTGGGACCAATATTGGGGAATGGCTGTCGAGAAAGATTTTGATGATGTTCAGAAAACAATTTCGAACTGGATGTATCAGATTATCGATGTGGATGTAATCAATGATACATTTGATGTAGAATCTTATTCTATAGGAAGCGCCTTTACATGGAAAAATAACGAATTGATGGATACTTTCCATCATTATAAAGGATTGCCATCTCCAACCCAGCCTACTATTGCTAATAATTTTAATGGTGGAAATATAGAATTGCCTTTAGAAATTACAAGTTCTGCGTATGCTACTACATCCAACCAATTGCTGAATTCTACAGAGTTTTTGATTGGAAAAACTGCTGATTTCCAAATTATTGAAAAAGATATCTATAGGGATTATGAAAATTTGTATGGCCCATTAAATGGACAAACCGATGTTTCAAAAGATATAAATGCAGGAGTCGATATTACAAAAATTACTTTGGCCGCTAATGAAATTCCGAATGGAGAATATTTTGTAAAAGTGCGCCACAGAGATAGAAACTTGAATTGGTCAACTTGGAGCCCTTCCAAATCTTTTACTGTGACCAATAGCGGTTTTGCCGATACGCAGATTCAATTAGACACGATTGCCTATAGACCAAATACGCCAATAAACATCTCATTTACAGACGGCCCAGGAAACCAAAGAGACTGGATTGCATTGTATAAAATAGGCCAGACACCGTCAGGCAGCAGTCCTTCGCAAGCTTGGAAATATGTGAACGGGCAAAGAAGTGGCACAGTTGCTTTTCCGCTTGGTTTGACAACACCGGGAAGATATTATGCAACGTTTTTAGCAAATGACGGATATACTGAATTGGCAGACAGAAAAGAATTTTATGTTGGGCCATTAGTGGCGCTTTCTTCTAGCTCACAGGCTTATGCCTCTGGAAGTCCGGTAACTTTGTCTTTTGCGAATGGACCTCAATTGGCAAGTGACTGGATCGGGATTTATAAAGTAGGTCAGGTTCCTGGAGGGCCAGCTTCTACGCAATGGCGCTATGTTACTACTACTTCTGGAAACTTTACATTTAATAATCTTGCCGATGGGTATTATTTTGCAGAATATTTTCTTCAGGATGGCTATACGGCAGTTGGAAATAAAGTGTTTTTTCAAGTAGGAAATCAGATTACGCAGTTGAATATCAACAAGACGATTTATAATCTGAACGAAAATATCATTGCAACTTGGACGGATGCGCCTGGAATTGTGAAAGACTGGTTGGGAATTTATCATGCTGGCGATGATCCGAATGAAGATGAATTGGTGAGCTATACTTATTTTGAAGGCTTGCCTGAAGGGACAAAAGTGATTCAGGATGATAAACTTCCAACGGAAGCGGGCGATTATTTCATCGTGATTTTTACGAATGATTCTTATAATGAAGTGTCAAATAGAGTTTCATTTGTTGTGGAAGATGCTCTTGGAAATGATGAATTTTCTTCTCAGAATGGCGTAAAGGTATATCCTAATCCTGCAAAAGTGGGTGAAAAGACTTATATCAAGTCGAAATATCCGATCGACCAGATTGATCTGTTTGACATGACCGGGAATTTGTTTTATACTTCGAAGAACATTAATGATTATAATTTTTCTATTATCAATCAGAGTTTGCCGACGGGGGTTTATGTATTGAAAGTGCATTCTAATAAGGTGTATACTGTGAAGATTATTGTTAATTAAATTTATTTTTGAATATTTAGAATGCCTTCAATTTAACTATTGGAGGCATTTTTTTTATCATTAAGGTTTTTAATAATTGAGAAAATTAGAAATTTAGGAATTTACCATAGAAGGCATTTTAAGATCATTTAAGGGTTTGGGTTATTTGCTTTTGGCTTATTGCCTTTTGCCTATTTTACTTAATTATTTGAACTTTTATTTTACCATAGAAGGCATTTAAGTTCATTTAAGGGTTTGGGTTATTTGCTTTTGGCTTATTGCCTTTTGCCTATTTTACTTAATTATTTGAACTTTTATTTTACCATATAAGGCATTTAAGTTCATTTAAGGGTTTGGGTTATTTGCTTTTGGCTTATTGCCTTTTGCCTTTTGCCTTATTGCCTTTTGCTTATTGCTTATTGCTTTTCAAAACAATAGCTTTGCACCAAACTGAAATTACATGACTGACTATATTCACGACCAAGATTATTTTGACGATACTTATACTGAGGATGAATTTAATTTGAAGGAATTTGAGGTCTGCAATTTTACCGGATGTGATTTTACGCGATGTAATTTCATTGGAGTTACTTTCACTGACTGCACTTTTACCAACTGCGATTTCAGCGGTGCGAAAATCAATCATGTGGCTTTCAGAGGTGTTAATTTTATTGACTGCCAGGTTTTAGATGTGAATTTTTCTATGTGCGACAAGCTGATTTTTGAGATTCATTTTAAGGATTGTATTCTTGATTTCGCCAAGTTTTATGACTTGAAAATGAAAGGCACGAGTTTCACGAATTGCAGTTTGATTGCCATCGATTTTATGAATACTGACTTGACCGAAGTGCTTTTTGAGAACTGCAATTTGCATAAAGCTGTGTTTCATAATACGATTGCCAACAAGGCTGATTTCACGACAAGCTATAATTTTTCAATTGATCCAGAGAAGAATAAAATTAAAAAAGCCAGCTTTTCGTTGGCTGGCTTAAAAGGTTTAGTGGAGAAACACGAGTTAATTATCCGTGGATAGTTTCGCTTTTTCCATATTTTGCAATTACTGATGCTTCAAATTCGAGCCATTCTCTCCAGCGTTTTTCAACGTCGATTCCGGTTCCGTATTTTCTTGCATAGGTTATAAATGTCGTGTAATGTGCGGCTTCGCTTTCCATCAAATCCCAGTAGAATTTTGACAATTCTTCGTCTTTGATATTTTCTGAAAGCACTTTAAATCGCTCACAGCTTCTGGCTTCGATCATGGCTGAAAACAGCATTCTTTCTACAAATCCTGAAACGCGGCTTCCTGTGTTGCTTTGTTTCATGTATTTTGCCAATTCGCCCACATATTCGTCTTTTCTTTCACGACCTAAAGTCAATCCACGTTTTTTAATGATGTCGTGAACCATTTCAAAATGCTCAATTTCTTCTTTTGCCAAAGACAGCATATCTGTTACCAAATCAGGATATTCTGAATTGATTGTGATAATCGTGATGGCGTTTGAAGCTGCTTTCTGTTCGCACCAAGCGTGGTCTGTCAAGATTTCTTCAATATTTTTTTCGACGATATTTACCCATCTTGGGTCGGTTGGCAATTGTAGGCGCAGCATTGACATAGTGAATGATTTAGGAGGCAAATTTAGTTAATAAGTTGCAGAGTTGCAAAGTAAGTGAGTTGCAAAGTTTTAAAATGCCAAAAGGAGCTTCAGCTTTCGCTTTGCTCCTTTTGGCTTACTAACTGCAATTAAATTCTTTATGATTTTACACGATTTTGTTCGCTTTCTGAACCTGTTTCATCGTGTGTCTTTTTTGTTTCAAATGATTTTCCGAAACCATAAGTGAATGTCAAGGCTACAAATCTGGTGTCGCTTTTGCTTCTATAAGTAGCTTCTGCAAGCCTTAAATTGTTGATAGTTCCTGAATTTATAGAAGAATAAAACATATCATTGAAGGTAAATTTCAAGCTTCCTTTTCCTTTGAGAACTTTCTTTTGGACAGCCATATTTATTGCTCCTCTTGCACCTGCCGTGAATTGTGCCGATTCTAATTTTGTGGTATATCTTCCGCCTAATTCTGCCGTCCATCCGTTAGAAAATTTGAATCTGTTCAATCCTGAAATGTGCCAGTAGGTTCCGTTAGAATCTAAATTTTCTGTGTATAGCTTGCTTTTAAAACTTCCATTCGTGACTTCTGAATAAATATTTGTTGAAAGCCAGTCTGCAAACGGAATATCAGAATTCACGTTGATGCTCCAGATTTGGCTTTTACCGATGTTTCCTGGACGGCTGTAGTAAATTCCTTCATTTATTTCAATAGTTTCGCTGATATCATCCTTAGAATTCATATATGTCAAAGTTGTAGAAAACAAGCTTTTATAATTGTATGTAAATTCGAGATTGTGGGTAAACGACGGATTCAAATAAGGATTTCCTGAATAATAAGTAAACTTGTCAAGCGGGCTCAAAAAGGGATTCAAATCTTGATAATAAGGACGGTTGATTCTTTTTCCATAGGATAAAACCAGCTGATTGTTAGCCAAAGAATCTAATTTATAGGACACATAAACTGTTGGAAAAAGATTGGTATAATCCTTTTTAAATGTCGAAGCTGGTTTTAAAATATTGCCTAATTGGTTTCCTTTTGAAATGGTATTTTCTAACCTCAAACCCGTTTGAAGCGAAAATCTTTTGAAATCTTGATTGTAATTTAAGTAAACCGCATTGATGGTTTCATCATATTTAAAATGATTGCTGCTGTCATAATTGGGGATTGCGCTTCCATCAATCACATCTGAATAATCCGCAATATTATCGGTTTTTGAGTAGCTTATTTTATAGCCTGCTTCAATTTTAGCATTGTTTTTCAATGGATGGGAATAATCCGATTTAAGCGTGTAGATTGAGATTTCGGATGGCAGTTTTCCTAACAATTCATCACTATTGGAAAGCGAATTGTCAGGCTGAAAAATATAATTTTTGAAATTTTGATTCACATCATTTTCATATCTCAAATAATCAGCATCTACTGTAATTTTTCTTCCGATGCTGTCAAAATCATGCCTGAAATTCAAATTTATTCCACCGTTTTTAAACTTTTCTTTTTCAAAATTATCAGCTATGATTGTGGAATCTAATACGCCAAAACCATCGGTCAAAATACTTCTGCCGTCTTTTGATTCTCTACCAGATCTTATTAAACCAGTGAGTCCGACTCCAAAAGTTGACTTATCAGAAATGTAATAATCCATTCCGACTTTTGCATTTGTGGTGTTTACTTTAAGATTGATAAGCGTATTTTGGTTAAAAAGCGTTTTCGTAGATCCGTCGTCGTTTTTATATTTTCTGAAAATATCCAAGTCGGTGACAAACTTTTGCGAGGCGTAGTTTACATTTCCGAAAATTCTAATTTTGTCTTGGCTATAATTAAAATTCACACCATTTCTGGTATGCATTCTTTTTCCTTGAGAAATACGGGAAGTCAGGCTTCCATTAAATCCTTTGGCACTGCTTTTTCCTTTTTTGGTTTTGATGTTTATTATTCCATTGCTCCCGGCCGCGTCATATTGCGCAGGCGGATTTGTCATAATTTCGATTTGCTCTAAAGTGCTTGCCGGCAAAGATTTTAAATAGACTTCTAAATCGGCTCCAGAAAGATAAGTTGGCTTGTCATCGACAAAAACCATTACGCCTGATTTTCCTTTGATTTGGATTGTTCCGTTTTCATCGACAATAATTCCGGGTGATTTTTCTAGAACTTCCATGGCATCGGCTCCAGCGTTTGAAATCATGGCGTCGACATTTACTACGGTTCTGTCAATTTTTCTTTCCACGAAAGCCTTTTTTTTCTGGATAACTACTTCGTTTAAATTTGTAGTTTGAGAACTTTCAAGATAAATTTCAGGAAGAATAATATCTTTGCCAGCGTTGATTATTTCGCTTTCGAATTTTATATATCCTAAATATTCTATCGTAATTCTATAGTCTTGAGGCTTTAAGCCAGAAAATTCAAAACTGCCGTCAGCCTCAGAAAACTGCATTTTCACTACTGCATTGTCTGACGCTAAAACTAATGTCACAGTTGCGGCGTCAATGGGAAGCAGCTTTGCATCCTTAATTTTACCAGAAATTTTTGAAGTTTGGGAATAAGCGATTGCGCTAAGACATAAAAGCAGCACAAAAGCCAGCTTTTGGAAGAATACTACCATTTGATGATTGTTTTTTGATTGATTGCCTTTCGGCTTTTGATGATTGAAACTCGTTTTAAATCGTTGATGAGACGATTGGATTGTTATTATTTATTGTTTTGTATTGACTTCAAAATTATAATAAATATTGCTTATTCCCGGCTTTAAATATTCTTTTAATTTATCATGTATTTTTTTTGATATTTCTTTATCATTAACAATCAGATTATTAGCCGAAAGTTTATACGATAAATTTTTCACATCGCTGATCACATTTTCTGCAATCAAAACTTCAATGATATTTTTACTGACACCATCGATGTTTTTTGGAATAACATCTGCTATGACATGGATTCTATTTCTCATCGACTTGCCATCTTCTTCAGTATCTGTTTGTTTGATGTAAGTTGAAACTTTCTTTTCCGTTTTATTTTCGTTTCTGTTTTGGTTCCTATTTTCGTCTCTGTTTTGGTTTCTATTTTGATCTTTATTTAGGTATTGTGTTTTGCTTTTGGCTTTTTCTACTTTTTGTTCTAACATTTTCACTTCTGCTTCAAGTCTGGCTTTTTCAGCCTGGCTTTTGTGTATGTCTGCAATTAATCTTGCTTTGTTGGCCTGAAGCCTAAGCTGTTCTCTATCAAATTTAAGAGCTTTGCTACCTTCTATTTCTGCAGTCGCTTCTGCTTTTTCTTCAACAGCACTCTTATATTCTTCAGCTATTTCTAATTCGTCAGCCATTTTAGCGGTTTCATCGCTTATTTGTTCTTCAGATTTAGCCGTAATTTCATTTACTTCAGCTTCTGAAAGCGCTTCTTTGTAAGCTATAACTTCTCCATCATTAGCTGGTTCTGTATAGTCAAAAGATATAGGTGCCGGCGGTAAAGTTTCCACATTTGCAACCGCAGGTTTTGTATTCGAGCAAGCAAACATAAAAGCTGTGACAATGATAAGACAAATGGAAAGAAACGTTTTTTCAATAGAATTTAGCGTTTTATTATCGTCATAAATAATTCTTTTTGCCCTTTCTAAAAGTTGATTTTTTCTGCCTCCGAATCCCATTGCCAATTCGTTTTGCTTCATATTATATTCTTGGAAAGAAACCAAAGCATTAATGAATTTAGATTTGCTTTTGGTGACTTGAACAGCAATATCATCACAGCAATTTTCTCTTTCTTCCTTTAATAATGAAGACAGCCAAAGTACGCCAGGATTAAAGAAAAATATAATTTCTGCAAAACTCTGGATCAAGTTTATGAAATAATCTTTTCTGCGAATGTGTGCCAATTCATGTAATAAAATAGCCTCGATTTGGTCTTGTGGCAAATTTGAAAGCAATCCGACCGGAATTAGGATTATTGGCTTAAAAAAACCTGTGACCGATGGTACTTTGACCAATTGCGATTCTAATAAAACAATATGCTTTTTGATATTTAAGGTGCTGCTTAATTCTAAAACCCTGTCATTCCAATACTCTGAAGGCGTTTGAGTTCTATAATTTCTGATTCTGTAAACGTGATTCAGGTTACTGAAAATATTTAGGCATTTTATACTGAAAATTAAAAACCAAATCATCACTATTGCGCTTGAATTTGCATTTAAAAAGTCAATAATTTGTGCTGAAAAATCAATTCCTGCTTCTGGAATACTAGGGCTTGCCTCTTGATTTTGAATAGTAATCGGAAGATTTAAGCGCGTAATAGTTTCCCTGCCTTCCTCTTGAAATTCATAGTTGCATGTAAATCCGACTGCAACCATAAAAGCTACAAATAAGCCTGCAAGCAAATTATATCTTAAAGCGGAAGTCGCTTTTTTTGTAAATAATATTACCAATCCGGCCAAAACTGCCAGAATTACTCCTTGCCATACAGAATGAACTAATGTCCAGGAAATTGCTTTCAATAAAGTTTCGTTAGGCATAATCATAGTTTGGAAATTTAAGGTTGACTATTTATTTTCTAATTTATCCAGCAGGTTTCTGATCTCGTCAATTTCTTCCTGCGACGTTTTTTTATTCCCTAATAATTGCATCATCAAATTACTGCTTGAACCATCATACATGGCATCTACGAATTTTTCTAAAAGAAATCCTTTAGTCTTTTTCTCTTCAATTGCAGGACTATAAATGTGCTTCATATTCGTTTTGTCGCTTACAAGCATTCCTTTTTCAGTCATAATCTGCATCAATTTTAAAGTCGATGTATATTGAACTGCTCTTTTTTGCTCATTAAGCGCATCGTTCACAAATCTCACCGTGGAAGGTCCGGACTTCCATAAGACTTGCAAAATTTCTAATTCTGATTTTGTAGGTTCTGACTGCATCGCATTTATCTTTTTTAGTTCTTCAACAACTCAAAGGTAGGAAATTTTTCGTACGAACAAATTATTATGTGACTTTTTTTATAAAAAAATTCCTGAAAATAAAAAACCCCTGCATTTGCAAGGGTTTTAATTATATAAATAAGTGAGTTTTAGAAAACGAAAATCGCTCTTTCGCCCATCATTTCATTTACTTCGTCGGCAATCTGCTCTAAAAGTGCTTCATTTGTGTGGTCCATAATAACTCTGTCGATGAAATCAACGATTGTTTCCATGTCTTCTTCCAATAATCCTCTAGTCGTAATTGCAGCAGTTCCAACACGAATTCCTGAAGTCACAAAAGGAGATTTGTCATCAAACGGAACCATGTTTTTATTAACCGTAATTTCAGCTTTTACCAATGCATTTTCAGCTTCTTTCCCAGAGATATTTTTATTTCTAAGGTCGATCAACATCATGTGGTTGTCAGTTCCTCCAGAAATAATATCATAGCCCCTTTTCACAAAAGCTTCTGCCATTGCATTAGCGTTTTTCTGCAATTGTCTAGCGTAAGTAAAGAATTCATCAGTAAGCGCTTCGCCGAAAGCAACAGCTTTTGCAGCAATAATGTGCTCTAAAGGTCCACCTTGATTTCCTGGGAAAACAGCGCCGTCAATTAAAGACGACATCATTCTTGTTTCTCCTTTTGGGGTTTTGATTCCGAATGGATTTTCAAAATCTTTTCCGATCAAAATCATGCCGCCGCGAGGTCCTCTCAACGTTTTGTGAGTAGTCGTAGTTACAATATGGCAATGCGGAATCGGGTCGTTCATCAATCCTTTTGCAATCAAACCAGCCGGATGCGAAATGTCTGCCATCAAAATAGCGCCAACACTGTCAGCAATTACTCTGAAACGCTCAAAATCCATATCGCGAGAATAAGCCGAAGCTCCTGCGATGATTAATTTCGGCTGTTCTTTTGTAGCAATCTCTTGGATTTTATCGTAGTTCAAGCGGCCAGTTTCCTGTTCCACTCCATAAAATACAGGATTGTATAATCTTCCTGAAAAATTCACAGGAGAACCATGCGTTAAGTGACCACCATGAGATAAGTCAAAACCTAAAATTTTGTCTCCAGGTTTCAAGCAAGCGTGGTAAACCGCCGTGTTTGCTTGTGAACCAGAATGCGGTTGCACGTTTGCGTATTCAGCACCAAACAAAGCTTTTGCTCTGTCGATGGCAATCTGCTCGATTACGTCAACCACTTCACAGCCTCCATAATATCTCTTTCCGGGATATCCTTCAGCATATTTATTAGTTAAGATGGAACCAGCTGCTTCAAGCACTTGGTCACTCACAAAGTTCTCTGAAGCAATCAATTCTAATCCGTGGATTTGTCTGTCTTGTTCTTCTAGAATTAAATCAAATATTTGTTCGTCGCGTTGCATTTGATAATTTTTTGTTAATTTGACGACAAAAATACAAAAAGCGTTTGTTAAAATGCCACATAACTATATATTTGATAATTGATTTTATAAACAACTAAACGAACAAAGAATGCCAATAACAGCTAATGATCCTAGCAGGAAATCCTGGTTAGATGTCAATAAAGACAGTGATTTTCCTATACAAAATATTCCTTTTGGCGTTTTTTTAACCAAAGATGATGTAGTAACAATCGGTACCCGAATTGGCGATTTTGCCATTGATTTAGGCGCTTTACAGCAATTAAATTATTTTGAAGGTATCGAATTGACCGACGATATGTTTATGCAAGACACGCTGAACGATTTTATTTCTGACGGAAAAAAAACGTGGCGATTGGTAAGAAACAGAATTGCAGATATTTTTGATGCCAATAATTCGCAATTGCGAGACAATGAAAAACACAGGGAAACAGTGATTTTCAATATTGAAGATGTTGAAATGCAGCTTCCGGTTTTGATAGGAGATTATACTGATTTTTATTCAAGCAGAGAACATGCGACGAATGTTGGAAAAATGTTCCGTGATCCTGAGAATGCTTTGCTGCCGAACTGGCTTCATATTCCGGTTGGCTATCATGGAAGAAGTTCTACTATAATTCCGTCTGGAATTCCGGTTCACCGACCAATGGGACAGACTTTGCCGAATGGCGAAACGACTCCTGTTTTTGGTCCGTCAAGATTAGTAGATTTTGAATTGGAAACTGCTTTTATCACGACAGACGCCAATATCATGGGTGAAAATATCCCAGTTCATGAAGCGGAAGATTATATTTTCGGAATGGTTTTGCTGAATGATTGGAGCGCGCGCGATATTCAGAAATGGGAATATGTGCCACTCGGACCATTTTTGGCAAAAAACTTCGCATCGTCAATTTCTCCGTGGATTGTGACTTTGGATGCCTTGGAACCTTTTAAAGCAAAAGGCCCAAAACAAGATCCAATGCCGTTGCCTTATTTACAGGAAAAAGGAAAAAAGACTTTCGATATCCATTTGGAAGTTTTATTGCAGCCTGAAAACGGGGAACAAAATCTAATTTCGAAATCCAATTTCAAATATATGTATTGGAGCATGTCACAGCAATTGGCGCACCATGCTTCAAATGGATGCCGCATTAATTCTGGCGATATGATGGGTTCTGGAACAATTTCTGGTTCAACTCCAGATAGTTTTGGTTCGATGCTGGAATTGACTTGGGGTGGAAAAAATCCTTTGAAACTGAGCGACGGAACTGAGCGAAAATTCATCAACGACGGTGATTCTGTAATTATGAGAGGCTATTGCGAAAAAGAAGATGTGAGAATTGGTTTTGGAGAAGTTTGCAGTAAACTTTTGCCTCCTTTTACTAGAAAATAATTTTTTTAAATATTTTAAAAGCTTCGAGAAATCGGAGCTTTTTTTTTGCAGCGAATCGACTGTAATTTATCAGAAACCATTTTCCTGCTGGAGCGACTCACTTTTCTTCTGCCTGTTAGCAGAAGAAAGAGTTCAAACAATCGCACCATCAGGGCTAATTGAGAAACTTTTAGAATTTTTGGAAACTTCTGGACTCAGCTTGTGTACCAAGATTGCGTTTTCCATTGGCTGAAGCCAAAGGCAATTGATCATCTTTATCGACAATCTGAATCATCAATTACAATTGAATTTATTCAATTGAAAAAAAATAAAAGGCAATTGATCATCTCTATTGACAATCTGAATATCAATTACAATTGAATTTAATTTGTTTACAATTGGCTGAAGCCAAAGGCAATTGATTCGCTGATCGACAATTTGAACCTTCAATTACAATTGAATTTATTCAATTGAAAAAACCAAACCAAAAAATAATATATATTTGCCTCAAATTTAACTTTTATGAAGAAAATTACAACTCTGTTTTTAGTGCTTATTTTAGTTTCTTGCGGCGTGAAGCAGACCACAAACATGCTTAACAGTGGGGATTATGACGGTGCGATTGACAATGCTGTCAGCGGTTTGCGCTCGAACAAAGAAAAAAAAGGAAAACAGGTTTATATTTATCTTTTAGAGGAAGCTTTTGCGAAGGCGAAAGAGCGTGATTTGCGTGATATTCAGTTTCTTGCTAAAGACGCTAATCCTAGGAATTTGGAGAAAATTTATACTACTTACATCCAATTAAATAATCGCCAAGAGAAAATTCGTCCGATTTTGCCGTTGCATTTGATGAAGGAAAACAGGAATGCGATTTTTCCTTTTGATGATTATTCAGATCAAATTGTGAGCAGTAAAAATGCGCTTTCAAAGTACTTATATGAAAATGCAAAAGCGCTTTTAATGACAAAAGACAAGATGACGATTCGCCGCGCATTTGATGATTTAGAATATTTGAACCAGATAAATCCGGGTTTTAAAGATGTGCAAAAATTGATGGATCAGGCGCATGCTTTGGGAACTGATTATGTAAATGTTTCTTTGAAAAACGAAACGAATATGGTGATTCCGATTAGGTTGCAAAATGATTTATTGGATTTCAGCACCAACGGAATGAATGATAAATGGACGGTTTTTCATACCAATAAACAAAAAGGGGTTGCTTATGATTTTGGAGTTGTGGTGAATTTCCGCCAGATCAATATTACGCCAGAACAGATTAAAGAAAAGCAATTCATTAAGGAAAAAGATATAAAAGATGGCGTAAAGACATTGGTTGACGCCCGAGGAAATGTGATTAAAGACAGTCTTGGAAACCCAATTAAAGTGGATAAATTCAAGACAATCAAGATTGAAATCTATGAATTTACGCAGTTTAAAGCAGCACAAGTTACCGCAAAAGTAGATTATGTGGATTACAGTAATAATCAGCTTCTTCAGACTTTTCCGTTGGCAAGCGAGTTTGTTTTTGAGAATATTTATTCGACTTACCGAGGCGATAAAAGAGCTGCGGATGAAACCTATTACACTTATTTTGGCAGAAAGAGAGTCCCTTTTCCGAGCAATGAACAAATGGTTTTTGATACTGGCGAAGATTTAAAATTGAAATTAAAAGATATTGTTTCTAGGAATAGAATTAGGAGATAATGAAAGATCCGGAACGTTGAGTTTCGGATTTTTTTTATGATTTGGGGAGATTGTTTTGAAGATGGAGGCAGAAATTTAATAATTTGTGATATTGTGGCAAACTATAATTTTATGTTAAAATAAATAGTACTTTAGTCAACTATATATCATTTTTTAAGTAAATACTAATGACAAATAGAAACTGTCTTAATTGCGAAAAGGAATTAATTGATCAATTTTGTTCTGGATGCGGACAGAAATCAGACACGCATCGCATTACCTTTAAAAATTTTATTTTTCACGACATACTTCACGGCACATTTCATATTGAAAAAGGAATAGTTTTCACTGCTAAACAAGCATTAACGCGTCCGGGGAAAGCAGCGCTTGATTATATTTCAGGCAAAAGAAAGCCTTATTATAATGTCTTTTATTTGGTTTTGATTGTATTTGGTTTGATAATCTTCCTCGGCCATCTTTTTGAAGAAATTGATCTCTTCTTTGGCGGAAAATTACCTCCAGAACGGACTTTTGTAAATGAAGCCAGTAGAAAACTCGCTAGAATTTTTGACCACAGCAAAATAATTATTTTTCTATTTGTTCCGTTTGCTGCACTAAATAGTTTTACTTTATTCCGCCGAAAAAGATTGAATCTGAGTGAGCATGCCATTCTTTCGGGAATGATATTGCTGGGCATGTTGCTGATTTCCCTAATTGGAAACATTGTTTATTATGCCAATTTTATTATTGAATTCAGTCCTACTTTTAGTGCAATATTCAGTTGGACTGTCACTGCGCTTATAATTCTACATGTTGGCTACGGCTACGTTAATGCGTTTAAAAAAGACTACACTAAATTAGGAATTGCCTATAGAATTTTGCTGTTTTTCACAATGCTAGCCTTTGAAATGCTTATTTTGCTTTTTATCGCTATCGGTTTTGTTACCCATTGGAAATTTGGCCTCATCCACATAGATCCTTTTAGCTAAGCATTTTATTAAAACAATTTTCTATGAAAAATTTTTACAAAAAAGTACTGCCAATTATACTACTTTTTATTTCCAATTTTGGGTTTAGCCAGTCAGGTCAAATTCAAATTAAATTCATCGGAAACTGCGGACTTCACATGACTGACGGCCTGACCAATTTTTATATCGATTTTCCATACAAATCAGGTGCGCACAACTATATGGAATATGACCAATCAGAAATTGAAAACATAAAAGACAATGCTATTTTCATTTTTACGCACCGCCACGCCGATCATTATTCAGACAAAATTTTAAAGAAATTAACCGGACAAAAATTTGATCCGTTTAATATCGAGGAATTGGAAAGTTTGGAAAAAACCGTACCTGATTTTGAAATTAAGGCGTTTAAAACTGAGCATAAAGTCTTCGGGATTTCCTCTAAGCATTACTCCTATTTAATTACTTGGCACGATAAGAAATTTTTCATTTCCGGAGACACTACAAACGCTGATACGATTGCGCTTCAAAAAGATTTGGACTGGGCATTTATTCCAGCATGGCTTACTTTAGATGCAAATGAGAAAGGAATTAAACTGTATGACGTAAGTAAAATGTTTGCCATTTACCACATTGGTCCAAATGATAAAATAACAAATGACGGAAAAAATCCAAAGATAAAGTTATTGGATAAGCAAGGTGAAATCATTGTAATTAATTATTGAAATGCTTTTGTTTGTGGTGGTTAGTTTCTGAGTTTTAAGTTGCTAAGGTTTTAAAATTTTTATTATTTCTTTGAGATTATGGGAAACCGTAATTGTGGTGTTGGGGATTGTATTACTTTAGTGGAAAATAAATATTTTGAGAAAGCAACAAATTATATATTTAGTCATTATGTTTTTCAATTATTTAACGTTGTAAATTAATTTCATTTTAAAGGTTCTCTAATGATGACAAAAGAAAAAATAGAGTTTGCAAAACTTTATGTAAAATGCAAAGCTAGTGCTGTTGCGAGTATTGATATATGCTATCATCCTGATTGTGAAAGCAAATCAATAAATTCACATATCTTACAAAAAAATGGAATTTTATCAACGATGACAAACGATAGTCATTTATGGGAACACACAATTGATCAATTTAAAGAAGAGATTTTCACATTTAAAAAAAGAGGACTTAACAATGTCTTCTCGTTTAATTGCTATTGCAATGAACATGATACAAATCTTTTTAAAAAAATTGAAAGCACCGATATTGATTTTAACGATTATGAATCTTGTTTGTTATTTACTCTAAGAACTATTTATAATGAAATTTTCAGGAAAGAGGTAAATCTAAAACAATATCAATGTTACTTAAAGGAAAAACCAGATAAATTTGACAATTATGCATTTAAACAGCACATGAGACAAGAAGCTCTTGGATTAGGCGACCTAAAACTGATCGAAACCGATATTTGGAATGATTTTATTACCAAAAAAGAATCTTTTGTTTTTGAACATCGACTAATGGCAGAAATTGGAATTTGCATGTCATCCTTCTACACTTACGATACAACGGAAGAATTAAATAAGATTATAAGTAATACAGGTAAAGATGCAGAAAGAACGTCTGAAATATTTATCAATTTATTTCCGTATAAAAAATCAGCAGTTTTAATGATGGCCTACAACAAAAGAGACGAGAAAAAACTCAAAGGATACTTCTATTCATTTTTTAAAGAAAAAGAAAAATTTGTTCAAAGAAAGATTACTAATTTGGTATTATTTAATTGTGAAACTTGGGTTGCTTCAGATAAGTTTTATAAAAATAATATTAAAGATGTAGAAAATGATTTTGGAATTGCAACCAAATTTTCCTTAAAAAATACAAATGAAAGGCAAACATTTGATATAAATTTTTACGAAAAGGATTTTAAAATAAAATTAGCAAAATGGAGCAAAAAAGCCGAAAAACAATTGCAAACACAAATTGAGTTTTAACTTCCTGAAATTGTTTCCATTGCTTCCATCGATTCCTTTGTATTAAAAAGTATCTTATTTATAAATATTCAAATCCAAAAACTCTCAACTAATAATAATTATATCTTATAATACAATTTTAGCTTATGAAACTATCCTTTTTTACATTCCTATTTCTAATTTATCAAGTTGCACTTTGTCAAGATAAACCTGAAACTATACGATGGATTACAGAAAAAATTGATATTTATAAAAATCCAATTGAGAGTAAAATGGAAATACGCGACGATTACATCTACCGTATAAGCTCATCCGAATTGAGAGTAAAAATCAAAAACATAAGAAAAATTGCCATAAAAAAAAGCTCTTATAATTCCGTTGATTATTCGACACTAGAATTAATTTTTGACGCCGGAAAACTCGAATATAAAGATGCTAGTGAGCTTGAATTTAAGACTAGTAAAAATAAATCTGACAATAAATTAAGTTTAACTCTCTTGCCAAGTTTCTTAAATGACGGACTAAAAGACAGAATGGAAAAAGCTTTAGTACATTTAGTGAAATTATTTGGGGGAAATGCAATAATTTACAAGGAACCATTTTAGTAAATCATTAAATTTTTTTTCTCAAAAACTAATATCATCCGCACTACTTCCATAAGTCGCTGGCACAGGAATATCAATAGTCTCAAATAAACGCCCAATTGTGCACGGTGGCGAATCGTTTGGTTCCGCGAATGGAGAATTTATATTTATACTAGTTTCATCCTTTTTTGTGCTCGATTTCTGTTGCCTTTCCGTCATTGCGACGAAGGAAGCAATCTTATAATCAAAGTCAATACACATGATGTGATTGCTTCCTTCGTCGCAATGACGAGATGACGAAAAATAATTACAAAAACATTCTTCTAAAAAATTATATCATCCGTGCTTCTTAAATAAATCACAAATAAACACATAAATAACCCCGTTTACACTCCCCACAACCCCTCCGACGATTCAATCAACTCCTCAGGCGCAGTCACAAAGTACTCCCGTGCGGTTCTGAACTGGTCTGTCGGGGTTGTGAAACACCTCCTCCCTATTTCCTGACCGCAAAAGCGCAGTTCCGAACCCCGAATTTGAGGTCGCACAACCCCGACAGACCAGTCCAGAACTGCTCTCGACCAGTCAGAGACCGCACGGCTGGATTCTTGAACCCCGCGCGACCTGTCTGGCAGTAGTCGAGACCACTATTTTTGACCTAAAAGACGCTAAATTGGTTCAAAACACGACTCTTAATATGCAAGAGCGAAGCTTTGTACTGTAAAAAACTATCAATCGGGAATGCTTTATAAATTTCTGACGCCTCAGCTAAAGTTTTTTTATCTTTTCCAGTAAAATTCTTTCAATCGTATTAAAATTGCGAGTCTTTTACGCCTCGATATCTTCCTTCAATTAATACTATTTTTATAAATATCTCCAAAATTAAAGACCAAAAAAACGATATGCGTTTTTATACTCCTTACTATCCGACAATCTGCGAAATCTTTGTGTAAATTGCTAAAACGATATAGGTATTCGTAAATTTGAGAAATACATATCAATTCAATTCAGGCACCCATTTTTACACGTCTTTTTTGAATTTCGGAATTCAAATTATGCAATCAAATACCTTCTCTGTTACCAAAAATCCGTATGTTCTTGCTTGGGCTTTTGGATTGATTTTTTACCTTTTAGAATATGCTGTCCGTTCTGCCCCAAGCGTTATGATTCCTGAACTTTCTGCCTCTTTTGACACTTCTGCCATCGGCGTGAGCTCGATTATCGGCATGTATTACCTCACCTATTCTGTCACGAGTTTGGTGGCGGGAATTGCTTTAGATAAATTAGGCGCAAAATACCCGTTGTCTATCGGAACCGTGGTTGTTGGCTTAGGCTGTATTTTATTTTCAATTTCAAGTATTTATGGCGGTTATTCCGGACGATTATTGCAAGGCGCTGGTTCTGCGATGGCGTTTCCTGCTTGTGTTTACTTGGCTTCGAGAGCTTTTTCTCCCAGGAAATTAGCCACGGCAATCGGGGCAACCCAGTGTCTCGGAATGCTAGGCGGTTCTGCGGGACAATTTTTAATCGGGCCAGCCATCAAAAACGGATTCAGCCTTCCTTTTATCTGGATCGGACTCGGAGTTTTGATCGTTTCCATCGGAATTTTGATTTTATATATAACTCCAAAGGAAGAAACAGAATTAGCTTCCAAAACCGAAAAATCAGGATTATTGAGTCCGTATAAAATTGTGTTTAGCAATCCGCAGAGTTATTTGTGCGGTGCGATTTCAGGATTATTATTTGCTCCAACAACGATTTTTGCAATGACATGGGGCGTTGCTTTCTTCCAAAAAGACAGAATGATGGATTTTCAAACGGCCACTTTGGCAAGCGCATTTGTCGCTTTGGGTTGGGTTGTCGGTTGTCCGTTAATGGGATGGATTGCAGATAAAATCGGAAGAAGAAAACCGGTTTTAATTGGCGGTGCGATTTTTATGATTTTGAGCCTTTTGCAACTGCTGTATTTGCCAGAAATCTATCCGGCATATATTTCCACATTTATCTTGGGAATTGCTTCTGGCGCTGCGATGATTCCGTATTCTGTGATCAAGGAAAGTAATCCTGACAAGGTAAAAGGAAGCGCAACCGGAGCTATCAATTTCTTGACTTTTGGCGTCACTTCCTTACTCGGACCTTTGTTCAGTTATTTGTATGGAAACACGTTGTCAACAGCCGTGGACAAAGAGATTCACTTTCAAAATGCAGGATTATTTTGGGTTGCTTGTATTTCAGTTTCTATCGCATTGGCCTTAATTCTGAAAGAAACCGGAACAAAGAAAGATGAATTAGTTTCTTAGAGTCTCCAATGCCGATAAACATTGTTTTTAGCGCAAATATTTTATATATTTGGTTTAGCAAACATAGAGAAAATGTACAAAGCCATAGACATAGATCGTAAAAAACTCACCTTGATGGGTGTGCCGTTTGCTGATTTAAAAACTTTGGAAAGCACAGCAAATGCTATTGGCAGCAATATGTTTGAAGGTTTTGAACCCACTCCAAAAGGCATCGCATTAATCAGAGATTATGTGACAGGAAAAATTACATTTGCAGATTTCATAAAGTCTGCAAAAGAAAAAGCATATGTATGATTACCAATACATAGATCCTGACCATTCTTACATTGATGCAAAAACAGGAATAATTCGCAATTTAGCGGCTATCACCGAATATGATGTTTTACTTTTCGTTGAAAGTGGTGTTGCAACCAAGCGTACTCAAGAACTTTTTTTAAATCCCATAAAAATAAAAGATACGGCAAGTTTACTTGCAGTTCATAAGCATCTATTTCAAGACATTTATGCTTGGGCTGGTAAAATGCGAACGGTTGAAATAAGCAAAGACGGCAAGCAATTTTTCCCAATGAGCCACTTTGATTTTGCATTTCGTCATATTGATACTCTTATTTCAGAATACAAAAAAGTTCGCAAAACCAACAAGAAAGAATTGGCGAACAAATTAGCCGAAATTTTGGATAATGTAAATTATTTGCACCCGTTCCGGGAAGGAAACGGAAGGGCGCAAAGAGAATTTTTACGTCTGCTTGCATTAGAAAAAGGATTGAAATTAAATCTTAACCCTCCTGATAATGTAGCTATTTATGATCGCTATATGCATGGAACAATCAACAGTGATGTTGATGTACTTTCAAACTTAATTTTTGAACTAATTACTTTATAAGCTTAATCAGAATTAGTTTCCTAAAGTCTCCACTTTGCTTTTCAACGCTTCTGCATCAATTTCGCTGTGGGAAACGTCATAAACCGATTTTCCGTTTTTAATCAAAAGCAATTGTGGCGACTGGTGGATTACCTGAAACTTTTGTGCGATTTCGTTTGAAATATCTCGATGTTGCAATAAATCTAAAAAGTAAGGAGCCACTTCGCTTTCTTCCAAATTATATTCTCTTTCAAAATTCTTCAAAGCCATTCGGCTGATGCTGCAACGCGTGCTGTGCTTGAAGATTACCACAGGCTTTTCTGCAGATTCTTCCACGATGGAATCTAACTGTTTTATTTCTGTTAAAGCATTCCAATTCAGGCCATTTTGATTTGTATCTTTATTATCGGATTCCCCAGAATTGCCGAATAAACTATTGAATAAACTCATAATCGTCAGGTTTTAAGACTTTTTGTCTTGTTTAGTTAGTAATAATTTCTTCTTTTAAGCCATTTTGTCAGATTTAACCTATTGGAACATAAATTGAATCTCCTTTATAAATTTAAAAAAATAATTTATGAACTTTAATAATTTTACCATAAAATCTCAAGAAGCGATTCAAAGAGCACAACAAATCGCTCAAAGTTATGGCCATCAGCAGATTGAAAACGAACATATCGTAAAAGCAATTTTTGAAGTTGATGAAAATGTCACTCCGTTTTTGCTTAAAAAGCTGAACGTCAATATATCATTGTTACAGCAAATTTTAGACAGTACTTTACAATCGTTCCCAAAAGTTTCTGGTGGCGAATTGATGCTGTCGGGAGATGCTAATAATTCACTGCTTGAGGCGTCAAATATAGCCAAAAAGATGAACGACGAGTTTGTTTCTATCGAACATCTTTTGCTTGCCGTTTTTCAATCTAAAAGTAAAATTGCCCAAATCTTAAAAGATCAAGGCGTTACTAAAAAAGGCTTGGAAGCTGCCATCGACGAACTTCGAAAAGGGGAAAGAGTGACTTCAGCTTCTGCCGAAGAAACTTATAATTCCTTGAATAAATACGCTAAGAACTTAAATGAATTAGCGAAAGCTGGAAAATTAGATCCAGTGATTGGTCGCGATGAAGAAATCCGCAGAGTTTTGCAGATTTTGACTCGTAGAACCAAAAACAATCCCATGCTTGTGGGTGAACCTGGAGTTGGTAAAACCGCCATTGCAGAAGGTTTGGCGCACAGAATTGTCGATGGCGACGTTCCTGAAAACTTGAAAGATAAAATCGTTTTCTCTTTGGATATGGGCGCGTTGATTGCCGGAGCGAAATATAAAGGTGAATTTGAGGAAAGACTGAAATCGGTTGTGAAAGAAGTGACTTCTGCCGAAGGCGATATTGTTCTTTTCATTGATGAGATTCATACATTGGTTGGAGCTGGCGGTGGCGAAGGCGCTATGGATGCTGCAAATATCTTGAAACCTGCGTTGGCTCGTGGCGAATTGAGAGCGATTGGCGCAACGACTTTGGACGAATACCAAAAATATTTTGAAAAAGATAAAGCTCTTGAAAGACGTTTCCAGAAGGTTTTGGTTGATGAACCAGATACGGAAAGCGCGATTTCTATCTTACGCGGCATCAAAGAAAAATACGAAACGCACCACCAAGTCCGAATTAAAGATGATGCGATTATTGCCGCTGTGGAACTTTCGCAACGATATATTACGAATCGATTTCTTCCGGATAAAGCGATTGACTTGATGGACGAAGCGGCTTCAAAACTTCGAATGGAAATTAATTCCAAGCCAGAAGAATTGGACGTTTTAGACAGAAAGATTATGCAACTTGAAATCGAAATGGAAGCGATAAAACGTGAAAATGACGAGAGCAAATTGAAAGGTCTTGGAATGGAATTGGCAAATTTAAAAGAAGAACGCAACGAGATTTTTGCCAAATGGAAGTCTGAGAAAGATATTGTGGATAATGTTCAATCGGCTAAATTAGAAATTGAAAACTTCAAGATTGAAGCGGAAAGAGCCGAACGCGAAGGCGATTATGGAAAAGTAGCGGAATTACGTTACGGAAAAATAAAAGAAGCTCAGGAAAAGTTAGATGTTTTTCAAAAGCAACTGCAAGAAAACGAAGGACATTCTTTGATAAAAGAAGAAGTTACCAGAGAAGATATTGCAGAAGTTGTGGCAAAATGGACCGGAATTCCGGTGATGAAAATGCTTCAGGGCGAACGCGAAAAATTGCTTCATTTGGAAGAAGAATTGCACAAAAGAGTTGTGGGTCAAGAAGAAGCGATCGAAGCTGTGAGTGACGCCGTTCGAAGAAGCCGTGCTGGTTTGCAAGACGTGAAAAAACCGATTGGTTCGTTCTTATTCCTTGGTACGACTGGTGTTGGTAAGACAGAATTGGCGAAAGCACTTGCCTCCTATTTGTTTGACGATGAAAGTGCGATGACTCGAATTGACATGAGCGAATATCAGGAAAGACACAGCGTGAGCCGTTTGGTTGGCGCGCCTCCGGGATATGTGGGTTATGATGAAGGCGGGCAATTGACAGAAGCCGTGCGAAGAAAACCATATTCTGTGGTACTGTTGGATGAGATTGAAAAAGCGCATCCAGATACTTTTAATATTTTGTTGCAAGTTTTGGATGAAGGACGTTTGACAGACAATAAAGGTCGTTTGGCTGACTTTAAAAACACGATTATCATCATGACTTCAAATATGGGAAGCTCAATTATTCAAGAAAAATTTGAGAATTTGAAAGGCGATGTTGAAAGTGCGATTGAAGCAGCAAAAGTGGAAGTTTTAGGTTTATTGAAACAAACTGTTCGTCCGGAATTTATTAATAGAATTGATGATATTGTGATGTTTACACCTTTGAATGAAGGAAATATCAAGGAGATTGTGGGGTTGCAGTTCAAATCAATTACGAAGATGTTGGCTTTGCAAAATATTACGCTTGACGCAACTCCGGAAGCTATTTCTTATCTTTCTAAAAAAGGATTTGATCCGCAATTTGGAGCTAGACCTGTGAAAAGAGTTGTTCAGAAAGAGGTTTTAAATCAACTTTCTAAAGAAATTCTTTCGGGGAAAGTGACTACAGATAGCATTATCTTGCTGGATAGTTTCGACGGTCAGTTGGTTTTTAGAAATCAAACGGAATTAGTAAACGAGTAATTTAATAGTTTGAATAATTGAAGGTCAGAAATAGTTTTGTGCTGTTTCTGGCCTTTTTTTTATGATAAAATAAAACACAGATTTCACAGATTCTCACAGATTTCTTTGTTTGCAAATATTTCTTTCGACTTCGACTTTTGCCAATTGCCTCTTATCTATCGCCTTTTGCCTCTTGCCTATTTAACTATTGCCTAATTTGTTAATATTCTCCCTATGTATAAAACACTTATGGAGAAATTGGAGTAAATTTAATTACAACCAATATTAACTTAAAATCAAAACATTATGAACTTAAAAAGAGTTTTTGGAACTATTCTCACCACGTTGGGAATTATCGGATTGATTTATGCGGCTTACCTTTTTTTAAATGTATCTGGGGGCCAAGGCTATAAATCATTAATAATCTATGGCATTCTAGGAATCGTTTTCTTTGTTTCTGGGATTGGCCTGATTAAAACTACAAAAGACGAAGCCTAGTTTATTTTGTAAACAAAAGTTAAATGGATTTTTGAACACTTAGATATTTTGTAAATTTAAGTAGCTATAAAATTTAAAACCTATACTTATGGACCACAATCTAATCGTAAAAAACTACATCCAAATTGATGCATCTCCAGAGAAAGTCTGGGATGTTTTGACTGATCCGAGATATATTCGCCAATGGGACAAGCTTCCTGAAGATTTTGGAGACGACGCTGTGAATGCGGCTACAGAAATTGATTTTCTGGGATATTCAAAGATGAAAGTTTCTTCTTTTGAGCCCGGAAAAGTGATTCGCTATTCGTTGCATATTTCTGATTATACGTTGCAGGCTGTGGCTGATGCGACTTATACATATGAAATTAATGTGGATGAAAACGGAAAAACTTGGCTTAAGATTGAAATTGGGGATTTTGCAGTTTTGCTTGAGGATGGAAAATTATATGAGGAGTCTAGTATTTTTGGAAAAACGGCTTCGCAGAAAATTAAGGAATTGGCAGAGCAGGATACTTATTCTGGATCTGGGATTCATTAGTTTCATTTGCTTTGAATGAATTCAAAGGTAATTGATTGGATTGTCGATAAGTTTATCTTTTATCCCCTTGAAGCATTTTTGAGGGGATTTTTTTTTATCGGCTTCCTACTACTCTTTTCTCTATTGGCTTTTGTCTCTTGCCTATCAACTTTTTCCTAAAAATAAAAAAGCCTAATCAAAATTTGACTAGGCTTTTTGCATGCAAGGAAGATGTTCGCCTTAGCGAGTGCCTCTTTGCAAATAATATTGCCTTATCGTTCTGATACCGCTTTGCTTTCTGTTTTTAAAATAGTTTGCAATTACATAAATGCAGGCAGAAAACGAAACTATAAAAAGTAAAATAAATACAGCTTTGATTAGATAATTTGTCAATTCAGAATAATTATCTGAAAATTTTCCGGTAATAGCATAACCAGAAAATAAAATTCCTACAGCTCCAAGAGCTAAAATTCTTAGTTTCATAGTATATTATGCTTTAAAAAAAGTACTGAGATTAAACTGCAGTTCTTAAATATTCATAGTCATTTTCATGTTGGTGGTCATATGCCACTTCAAGAACATCAATTTCATTGTAAGCTACTTCATCATCAGTATCTTCAATAATTGTAATTCCTAAAATTTCGAAAGGACGCTCGATTTGCATATTATTTGACTCAATATATTCCATCGCAACTTCGTCGAAATTTTTTGTGTTTAAAACTAGCATTACGCTGTCAGTCAATTCATTTTCAATGATAAATTCTTTGATGCTTAAAAGAGTGATTTGATTTTTCATAATGTCTGGTCGATTTAAGGTTGGCAATTTTTGTTTTTGGTTCTATTACAAATTTGGCTTTATAATTCGATTAAGAACTTCTCAGAAGTATTAAATTTTATGTAATAAAAGTTTAAAATAATGTTAAAAACAGTGTATTTTTCCTTCTTTTTATATAATAAAATTTATGTTTATAGAATTACCATTTTTAACAATTCTGAAAACGCTTCTAACCCTAAAAAAACTATTCAAAAACCAGATTGCTTTATTATTTAAATTTTAATAAAATGTTGAGCAAATTTGACCTTGCTGTTTATATATTTGCACGAATTAATTTTTAAAGCATAACTTAATTAAGCAATAGAGAATTTCTGCTGCTTTTCACAAAAAATGCATCTGCTTTAAAACACTTAAAATTATATACTATGAAAAAGTTTGCATTCAAATCAATTGCCGTTATTTTATTTGTTTCTAGTTCTTTAATTTCTTGCAGCAATGATGACAGTAGCGAAACTGTAATTCTTCAAAATGAATTTGTAACTTCAGTTACTGCGCCAGAAACAGGAACTATCGACCAAGATATTGAAATGACAGTTAAATTTTTAATTGACAACCCATGCGGACAGTTTAATAAGTTTACTGAAGTAACGACTGGAAACACAAAAACAATTCAGGTTCAGGCGAAATATATTGGTTCTGATTGTGGCTCAAATTCTAGCGAAGTTTCCGTTCCTTATAAATTTAGAGTAAATCAGGCAGGAACTTATACTTTCAAATTCAAGAAAAACGATTCTCAGTTTTTAACGAAAGTTGTTACTGTTGAATAACTTTTTTAGTTTTTGCGCAACCTTTTAAAAAGGGATGTATCCTATTAAGGAACTAAAAAATTAAAAAAAACAATGAAACTTATTTCCAAATCTCTTTTTGTTTTATTCACACTTGTATTTCTTTCTTCCTGTGATCTTGGCGATGATCAAGAAACTTGTTATTATGTCGCTGGCGTTGGAACTACAGCAGTAACTGGCCCAGAAACTGCAGATGTGAATGAAGAAATATCTTTTAATGTGACTTTTAAAGTTGCAGGAAGTTGCGGTTCTTTTCTTCAGTTTTTTGAAGCTGAAACCGGAAATGAAATTAAAATCACGGTAAATGCTAAATATGATAGTTGTGACTGTGATGGCGTAGAGGCGACTAGAACGGCAGTTTATAAATTCAAAGCAACCAGCCCTGGAATTTATAAATTGATATTCAAGAAAACAAATACTGAATTTATTACCAAAACGATTACAGTAGAATAAATAAAGACTTTTTAAGAAAAGCATCAGTGAAAGCTGGTGCTTTTTTAATTTATAGCCGTCTTGGTTTGTCCAGCTTAGAAAATAAATATAAATTTACTTTTATATAAAAAAACCAATGGACATTAAAATTTCAAATTCAAAGCTTGAGGCCACAATCAATTCAAAAGGCGCCGAATTGACTTCATTAAAAAATCATGAAAGAGAATATATCTGGGAAGGAAATCCTGAATTTTGGGGCAAGCACTCCCCTATTCTTTTCCCGATTGTGGGAACTCTGAAAAATAATTCCTTCTTATATAATGATGCTAAATTTGAACTTTCACGACATGGTTTTGCACGTGATAATGAATTTAAAGTTGTAGCATCTTCTGATAATCAAGTTGTTTTTTCGTTACTTTCTTCTGCAGAAACATTGAAAAATTATCCATTTGAATTTGAGTTGCGGTTGATTTATACTTTAGAAGAAAACAGCTTGAACATTACTTATGAAGTAAAAAATAATGGCGCTGTAAAAATGCCATTTTCCATCGGAGGACATCCCGCTTTTGCCTTGCCAGGAAATTTTGAAGATTATTCGCTGCTTTTTGAAAAACAGGAAGTTTTAAAAACGTATGAGTTAGAAAATGACTTGGTTTCAGATAAAACCAAAACGTTTGAATTGAACGAAAGACAGCTTCCCTTAAAATATTCCATTTTTGAAAATGATGCTTTGATTTTAAAAACCTTAGAATCTAATTCTATTGAAATTCTTGAAAAGCAGAAACCTTTGCTTCGATTTTCCTTTAAAGATTTCCCGAATTTCGGAATTTGGACAAAAATCAATGCGCCGTTCATTTGCTTAGAGCCATGGCTTGGCTATTCTGACACTTCAAAATCTAATGGAAATTTATTTGAAAAGGAAGGGATTTTAACCTTGCAACCAGATCAAGTTTCTGAAGCCACCTTTAAAATTGAGATTCTTTACTAAAATATTCCTAATTTGAAGCGAGTGGTTCGGGCATTTTCAGCTATCGCATTTCCCGCTGGAGCCACTCGCTTTTCTTCTGCCTGTTAGCAGAAGAAAGAGCTCAAACAATGGCACCATCGGGGCTATTTGAGAAAGTATTCGCTATTTTGGAAACTTCGGAAGCGTGCGGATATACAAATTTTCAACCTTAGTCCTCGCCCAATCTGTTTTTCTTAAAAAAGTAAGGCTCGATTTAATACTCGGGTTTTCAGTAAAACATTTGATTTTAATCTTTTCTCCCAAAGTTTCAAAACCATAAAAATCGACAAGCTGTTCTAAAATTTTTTGAAGCGTGATTCCGTGAAGCGGATTATTTTGCTGATTGTTTTCCATTTTGTAAAAGTACAAAATTCATAAATTACTCTAAATTTATACTTCCCTAAAATTAAAAAATAGTAATTTAAGGCTATATTTTATAATTATGGAAAATACTGCAGCCCAAAAAACTACCACAATTTATCTCATTCGACACGCCGAAAAGCAAGATGACACGAAAAATACAAATCTTTCACCCGAAGGTTTTGAACGGGCAGAAAACTGGAAAAAATATTTTGAAGAAACACAAATCGACGCCTTTTATTCTTCCGGATTTCAACGCGCACGCCACACTTGCCAACCTATGGCTTTTTCAAGAGACATAGATATTTCGATTTACAAAAATCATTTGATGGATTTAAAAAAAATTATCAATGAAAATAAAGGCAAGACAGTTTTAATCGTTGGCCACAGCAACAGAATTCCTACATTTATAAATACACTTTTGGGAGAAGAAAAATATTCTGAAATTTTGGAACCAGAATTTGGAAATTTGTATATAATTAAAGAAATTGGCGATCAAATTTCCACTGAATTAATTGTTCCAATAATCACTCAAAATGCTTCAATTTAATTTTACCCCATTTCCTGTTTTAAAAACTGAAAACCTTATTTTAAGGCAAATACATCAAGATGATGTGAATGAAGTTTTTGAACTTCGCTCAAATGCCGAAACCATGAAATATATTCCAAGACCTTTGGCAGTAACAATTGAAGATGCACAGAAATTTATAGAAACCGACACCGCTTCTATTGAAAAAAATGATTTTTTGAACTGGGCAGTTACTAGAAAAGAAGACCATAAACTCTTAGGAATGATTGGCTATTTCAGATTGCAACCTCAGAATTTCAGAGGCGAAATCGGCTATATGCTAAATCCAGATTTTCATGGGAAAGGCATTATGGAAGAAGCCATCGATGTGGTATTAAAATATGGATTTGAAATATTAGGATTTCATTCTATTGAAGCAGTTATTGATCCTAATAATATCGGTTCTGAAAAATTGCTCCAAAAATCTGGCTTTGTGAAAGAAGCGCATTTCAAGGAAAACTTTTTCTTTAATGGCGAATTTTTAGATACTGTGATTTATTCGCTTTTGAAAAATAAGAAAAACCGCCCATGACAAGCGGTTTCTCCTTCTAAAAACTAAAAGCAATTTATTTTAAAACTTCATTCCAACCCCTAAACCTAGCAGCCAAGGATTAATATCAACACTTCCCGGAATGCTTAAACCCGGAGCCAAATTTGACGCATCAACAGTGACATCGGTTTTCAGAAAAAGTTTCTTTACGTCAGCATTTACAAAGAATGTATCGTCAATCATGAGGTCAAATCCCGCTTGAAAAGCATATCCAAAAGCGTTGTCATATTTGATGTCTTTTACCACGTTTCCTTGCTTTTCATTGTAAAAATCGTGTAATTCACACCAGCTCCAATATACGGCCTGATAACTTCTTCAGTCAAAAAATGATATTGAAGCGTCAAAGTCGGAGGCAAAAGATAAACGCTTCCCAAATCGACATCTGCATAAATTGGTCCGCCAACTGCTGAGATATCTGAACCTACAGTATTTACTTCATGTTTGGTTGTTCCTAAAATTAATTCAGCTGCGATATTTTTTGTAAAGAAGTAAGTGAAATCAAGTTCGGGAATCAACGTATTTGAAAGGCTAACATCACCGCCAATAACTCCGATTGTAGCACTTTCATCTGGAACAACGCCAACGCCACGAACACGAACTTGCCATTTTTTAAAATCTGATGCTTTATTTTCTTCTTGTGCGTTAGCAAAATTTACACTGAACAATGACATCGCCATTATTGCAAAAACTATTTTTTTCATTTGTTTTGGTTTTAAATTATGAGTCAAAGTTAGGCTTGAAAAAAACTTTGGAAACTGACAAAAATCATAGTTTGCAAATTATTATGATGCAATTTTTGTAGCTTGATTGCGGTTTTTAATACAATGTTGCTACCTTTGCATTCCTTATGCTGAAAACAATAAACATACTCAATAAAAGAGCACGCTTCGATTTTGAAATAATCGAAAAATATACTGCTGGAATTGTATTAACCGGAACTGAAATCAAGTCAATACGCTTGGGAAAAGCGAATATTACTGAGAGTTTCTGTGAATTTAGCGACGGCAATGAACTTTTTGCCATCAACATGTATATCGAAGAATATGCATTTGGAAATCAATTCAACCACAAAGCCAGAAACGAGCGAAAACTTTTGCTAAACAAAAGAGAATTAAAAACATTGGCTAAAAATGTTCAGGCAAAAGGCTTGACAATTGTACCATTGAAACTTTTTACCAATGAAAAAGGAATGGCAAAACTGGATATTGGTTTGGCACGCGGTAAAAAAACATACGACAAGCGTGAATCTTTGAAAGAACAAGATACCAAACGTGATTTAGACAGAATAAAAAAATCATTTTAGGTAGAAAACTCTACTACCGCATTAATATTATGAATTATAATCAAGCTTTAAAAAATCAGATTTTTCAAGTAATTTCTCAAGCTTCCAAAGAACTTAATGTCGAAAGTTATGTCATTGGTGGCTTTGTTCGAGATTTGCTTTTGAAAAGAGATTTTAAAAAAGATATTGATGTTGTTGCCGTTGGTAGCGGTATTGAACTGGCTTTAAAAGTTTCAGAAATGCTTCCAAAAAAGCCAAAAGTTCAAGTTTTTAAAACGTATGGAACAGCGATGTTGCGTTTTGAAGATACTGAAATTGAATTTGTTGGCGCTCGAAAAGAATCGTATCATTTTGAAAGCAGAAATCCGGTTGTGGAAAACGGAACACTTGAAGACGACCAAAATCGCCGTGATTTTACCATCAATGCATTGGCGCTTTCTTTGAATGAAAATAATTTTGGGGACTTGATTGATCCTTTTAACGGATTGCAAGCTTTAGAAAATAAAACTATCAAAACGCCCTTAGATCCAGATATTACTTTTTCAGATGATCCGCTTCGTATGATGCGCGGGATTCGTTTTGCGGCGCAATTGGGTTTTGAAATTGAAGAAGAATCCTTAAAAGCTATTGAGAGAAATAAAGAACGAATCAAAATTATTTCTGGCGAACGGATTGTTGATGAATTGAATAAAATTCTGATGACTGAAAAGCCTTCTGTTGGATTTTTATTATTGCATAAAACCGGACTTTTACACCTAATTCTTCCTGAATTGACTGACCTTGAAGGTGTCGATGAATCAGAAGGACAAACGCATAAAGACAATTTTTATCATACGTTGGAAGTTGTCGATAATATTGCTCCAAATACAGAAGATGTTTGGTTGCGTTGGTCAGCATTGCTTCACGACATTGGAAAAGCGCCAACAAAACGCCATCACAAAAAGAACGGCTGGTCTTTCCACGGACATGAATTCGTAGGTGGAAAAATGGTCAAAAAATTGTTCGAAAGATTGCATATGCCATTGAACCACAAGATGAAATATGTTTCAAAAATGGTTATGATGAGCTCGCGTCCGATAGTTTTATCTCAAGATATCGTGACTGATTCTGCCGTAAGAAGACTGGTTTTTGATGCAGGCGAAGACATTGAAGATTTGATGATTTTGTGCGAAGCTGATATAACTACAAAAAATCCGAATAAGTTTAAAAAATACCACAATAATTTCAAGATTGTACGCCAAAAAATTGTGGAAGTCGAAGAACGCGACCATGTCAGACAATTTCAGCCTCCGATTACTGGAGAAGAAATTATGGAAGTTTTCAACTTAAAACCAGGGCGTGAAATTGGAGTTTTGAAAGAAGCGATCAAGGAAGCAATTCTAGAAGGAGAAATTCCGAATGAATATCAGCCAGCGTATGATTTTATGCTGAAAAGAGCGGAGAAATTGGGATTGAAAAGAATTGCAAAGTAGCAGAGTTACAAAGTTTCAAAGTGAAATGAGAATACTGAATCAATATTAAACACCTATAAAATGAATACATTCCGAGATTTACTGATTTGGCAAAAAGCGATGCTCCTTGTAACAAATTCTTATTTGCTAACCTCAACTTTTCCAAAAGATGAATTATTTGGATTGACCTCACAATTGAGAAGATGTTCTATTTCAATTCCAAGCAATATTTCTGAAGGTTTTGGGCGAGGAACTAATAAAGATTATCATCGATTTTTGACGATTTCGTTAGGCTCCTTATTTGAATTTCAAACCCAAATCGAGATTGCCTCTAACTTAAAGTATATATCACAATCTGATTTCAATAAAATTTACGAAGACAGCAGAGAACTTGAAAGAATGATGAGTTCTTTTATTAAGAAAGTGAAATCAACTTTGTAACTCTGCGACTTTAAACTTTGCAACTTAAAACAATGAAAAAACACTTCCCCTCAATTACAAAAACAGCTTTAATTTTAGTCTATTTAGTTATCGTTGCTGGTGCTGTCGTAAGAATGTCTGGCTCTGGAATGGGCTGTCCTGACTGGCCGAAATGCTTTGGATATTATATTCCGCCGACTGATATTGCTGAGTTGACTTGGACTCCGAATCGCGATTTTGAAAAAGGACAAGTAATTATTCGTGGCGAGAAACTTCTAGTTGCTCAAGAAGATTTTAAATCAGGAGAAACTTTTGAAGACAATCATTGGCAAACTTACACAAAACACGATTACGCATCTTTTAATCCGACGCATACTTGGGTAGAATATATCAACCGACTTTGTGGAGCTGTGGCTGGATTGGCTTGTTTTGTGATGGCAATTTTCTCGCTAAGCTATTGGAAAGAAAATAAAAAAATCACATTGCTTTCTTGGCTGGTGGTTTTCTTGATGGGATTTCAAGCTTGGCTTGGAGCGACAGTTGTTTATTCCGTTTTAAATCCTGTTAAAATCACCGTTCACATGGTCGTCGCGCTTTTGATTGTGGGCGTAATTTTATACATCTTGCATCTTGCAAAACCAAAATTCATTCAGGCTCAAAAATTTGACAAAGTTTTTGACAGCGTTTTAATTATCTCGTTGATTTTGACGCTTACCCAGATTATTTTAGGAACGCAAGTCCGACAATATGTTGACGAACAGGTAAAAATTGTAGGTTATGACGGAATGAATAAAATATTGGAAGATCCGATTATTGGATTTTATTTCCATAGAACTTTTTCGTTTGTGGTGCTTGCCATCAATGTGATTTTAATTACGAGAAATCGAAAACTGCAATTAGGTTTTAAAAAGATAAATTGGGTTTTATGGCTTTTGGCAATTGAAATATTATCCGGAATTTCTATGTATTGGTATGACTTCCCTTTTGGGTCGCAAACGCTTCATTTGGTGATTGCTTCTCTTTTGTTTGGAGCACAATTTTATTTGGTTTTAGAAAGCAAACAGGCGGAAAAGAAAATCGTATAACTATTTTTTAAAATCGTATAATACAATTCTTTTTTGATTAAGGTAACTTTACAATACTATTAATCACAAAAAAATAATTGTTATGCCGAATTCAAAAGAAATTAAAGGAAACTGGAATGAGTTTAAAGGAAAATTAAAGCAGAAATATGCTGATTTGACTGACGACGATTTATTATACGAAGAAGGAAAAGAAGACGAAATGTGGGGAAAATTGCAACAAAAGCTAGGAAAGACTGAAAAAGAAATCAAATCTCTTTTCGACTAAAAATAAAAATATTGAATCCATCTTTTTTGAACCTTTCAGCCGACACTAATTTTTTCATAATTAATTCCTGCTGAAAAACGAAACTAAAATGCATTCACTTTAGACTGTTTCATAAGTTTAATCATTAATTTGATTCACTTTTGAAACAGTTTTTTTATGCAATCCAGTTTTTAAAATCGCTGACTTTCTCTCGGCTTACAATTACCTCATCTTCTTTGTAAGTTGGCAAAATCACTTTCAAGCGCGAATTGCTGTAAACAACAATATCCTTGATATTTTTCATCGGAATAATGAATTTTCTGCTGACGCGGAAGAAATCTTTTGGGTCTAATTCTGATTCTAATTGTTCCAAAGTGCCTTCCAAAAGATAATCACGATTGTCTAAAGTGTGAAGATAAGTGCCTTTATTTTCGCTATAAAAACATTCCACTTCTTCAATATTTATCATTTTTAAATGTTGTCCGGTTTTGATGGTAAAACGCTTTTTATAGGTCTTAACTTCCGGATTTGCCAGCATTCTCTTTATGGTTTCAAAATCTAAAGAAACAGGCGCTGCTTTCGGCTGTCTTGCTTTGAATTTATTGACTGCAACTTCCAAATCATCTTCATCAATTGGTTTCAAAAGATAATCAATGCTGTTTAATTTGAACGCTCGCAACGCATATTCGTCATAAGCTGTCGTAAAAATAATGGCGCTTTTAATTTCAACAGCATCGAAAATTTCAAACGAAAGTCCGTCAGACAATTGAATATCTAAAAATATCAAATCAGGATGCTGATTGTTCTGAAACCATTGAATTGATTCTTCCACAGAATGCAAAAGCGTGGTAATTTGCAATCCTAGTTTTTCGATTTTTCGCTGTAATAATCTCGCAGAAGGTTTTTCGTCTTCGATGATAATGATGTTCATATTTTAGGTTCTAAGGTTCTAAGGTGCAAAATTCATAATTCATAATTCATAATTCATAATTCATAATTCATAATTCAATAAATCTATTCCCATTTAGAAGATTTCTCTTTCTCCATAATTTCTTTAATTTTCTTTTCTTCCCAGTCATTTCCTAAGAAAAAATTTCTTCCGAAAACGCCCATTGCATGGAACATTAATCCGATTCCCCAAAAAACGGCCGTTGAAAAAGTAGAAAACACAAAGAAATTTTCGCCTGCTTCAAGAGTAGTTGCATTGAGTATAAGAAGAAATAAATTCACTGAAATATAAGCCGCCAGATGTTTATAAAATCCCGAAATGGCTTGAACACGCTTTTTTGCTTTTTCAAATTTTTGTCTTTCTAATTCTGTCAAATTTTCCATAATAAAATGCTTTTAAAATTGATTTTGTTTATGCTGTTTTTGTCTTTCTTCTTCTATAAATTGTTGCAACTTTTTCTCTTCCCAATTTTTGCCTAAAATAGGATTGAAATTAAAAACTTCCATTGCATGTGCTAAAACCCCAACTCCCCATCCTAACATTGAAAACCAAAACCACTGAAATTCTGGAGTTAATGTTACATTTACAATAATCAATATTGGAATTACAATACAATATGACAACAGGTTAAAATAAAAACTTCTTAAGTTTTTTGCTTTCTTTTTAGCTCTTTCGTAGCTAAATTTTTGATCAAAATTTTCCATTGCTTTATAATTTATTGCCATTTATCAGATTTATCTTTCTGTAACAGCTCGTTAATTTTCCTTTCTTCCCAATCTCTTCCAAAAAAAGGAAAGAGATTAAATACTGCGATCGCATGAATAATTACACCAATTCCCCAACCTGCCATTGGATAAAAAAACCATAAAAATTGAGGATAAGTAACCAAGTTTAAGATTGCCAAACCTATTGTAATTATGACATACATGGTCAGATTTCCATAAAATCCTTTGATATCTTCCACCCTTTTTTGAGCTTTCAGATAAATATTATGTTCGTTGTTATAATTTGTTTCCATAATTGAAATCTGTTTTGTTAACATCGGAATTTCTACTCTAAAATGTTCCTCTGTCTGGTCTACTCTAACTTTTCTGTTGGTGATAATAGAATATCTGTCTATAATATTTTGAAGTCCTACACCTTTTCGGTCTTGCAAAACTTCCTTTTTTTGATAATCATTTTCAATGACCAAATAATCTCCTTTTTCATAAATCCTGATATGCAAAGGCTTGCTTTCACTAGCAATATTATGTTTAACCGTATTTTCTAAAAGCAATTGTAATGATAACGGAACCACTTTTGCCTCTAGATTTGAAGTTTCTGCGACTTCATAAAAAACGCTGTTTTCAAAACGCATTTTAAGCAAATTCATATACGTTTTTGCAAATGACAATTCCTCTTCAACACTCACCAATTCCTTGTCTTTTTGTTCCAAAACATAGCGATAAACTTTTGATAAGGAAGAAGTAAATCGTTGTGCATTATCTGGATTTTCTTCAATTAAAGATGACAAAACATTCAAGCTATTGAACAAAAAATGCGGATCTATTTGATTCTTCAGGCTTTCAAATTTAGCGGAAGCCGTTCCAGCGATAATTTTCTGTTCTTTGACTTTGTTTTCCTGTGATTTTTTATAGAAGTAAAGCGTATGAAAAAACAAGGAAACTACCATTGTAATCAACGTCGAAATAAGATAATTCTTGATATTTTCACCTTGTATAAAATCAGCAAGACTGTTGTTTTCTAAAAAAACTTTTATGAAAAACCTTAAGAAAAATATGCCAATAATAGTAAGAATTATGCTTCCTAAAACTCCGATGATAATTCTAAATTTTTTGTATTTATTCCAAGTAATTTCATGATTTAAATAGTCAAAGAAAACGCCGTTGAGTATTGTCAGAGTGACTCCATACAAACAATAATATCCTATTTCCCTAAAAAACTCAGTATTAAAATGCACTTTTCTCCCAAAAACGATTTCTAAAGAAATGAAGAAACCTGCAATGATAATGCTCACAATAAATCCCCGAATGAGCGATTTTAAAAAATATTTTGTTACTCTTTGCATATGATTTTGCTTGATTATTCTAAATTATATTTTTACAATTATCGCTTACTTCTTACATTCTTTCTGAGCTTCTAAAGCTCTGTCTTGTCCCCATTTTGGGTGAAAAGGCGTTTCAGGTTTAAAAGTAGCAAAAAGTTGAATTGCTTTGTCAATTTGGGCGCACATTGGTTTTGTATCTCCTCCAAAATATTTTGCTCCCCCGATTTCAAATTCTGCTTTTCCAAAAACAGCCCTAGGATTATTTGGATCAAGAGCAATTGCTTTGTTGTAAATTTCAATTGTCTTAGCTGAAAACTTCATTCCGTTTGTCATCGGATCAGCTACAATCCAAGCCGTATTGATCATCGCCTGCATCACCAGCAATTCAACATTCTCTGGATTTTTATCTAATTCGATATTCAAAACTTCCTGCGCTTTTACCAGCAATGCTGTAATTTGGCTTTTATCTTTGATCGTAAATGTAGTCGTGGTATTCACCAAAGCCACATAATAATTCGGCAACCAATTGTCTTTTTCAGCCGAAGCGATTCTTTCAAACATAGCCGAAGCTTCTGTATTTTTTCCTTCGCCCCAAAGTGCAAATGCTTTCTGCATTCCCGATTCATATTGGCTTTGAGCCGAAACTAAGCTTGTGATAAAAAGTACTAGTGTTACAATTAATTTTGTCATGATTTTTGATTTTTTAGTTGATTTGTTTAACTGTTCGTTTTTGATTTTTTGATTTTTTGAAATTGAAATTGAATTTCCTTATTTCTTCCACAAAGTTGCTCTTTAATTTATTCCTATAAAAAAGTGTTTTGCTGAACTGTCGAATTTCAAGGATGAATTGTTTTCTTAAGGTGCTAAGGTTTTTAGGTCTGAGGCGTTAAGTTCAAAACCTTAGTGCCTCAGCGCCTTCTAACTTAGCGCCTTTTACAAATTCTTCAACTGATTGTCTTTCTTATTATCACTGATTGTCCAAAAGAATCCTACGAAGAAAAAGCGATCTGCAGTTTGTCTCACAGCCTGCCTTTGAAATTGGCCATTTGAATCTGGATTATTGGCATATTCATAACCGAATATATTATCTGTTCCTAAAATATTCGAAACCGAGAAATACAAAATCTTCTGCTGTGAAATCAAATAGGCCCAATTGAAGCTCAAATTATTATAAGATTTCGTTTTTCCATCCATGAAATTTACCGCATTCGGATTATTATATGGCCTTCCAGAATTAAAACTATGCGTAAAACCTACTTGTGACCTCCAATCATTAATCCAATATTTTGTGACAATTGACAGCGAATGGTCAGCCACAAAACTAGGCGTCACTTGCTTTGGATAATTTTTATAATTTCTTTCAGTATTGATGTAAGAATAGGAAATCCAATATTCTAAATTTTTAAATGAATTATTGTCTCTCCAAAAGAAGTCCAAGCCTTTGGCATAGCCGTTTCCATTATTATTAAACTGAGAATCAAACTGTGAAATGGAAGTATCATATTTCACCAAGTCGCGGTAATCCTTAAAATAAGCTTCAGCCCTAAAGGTTTTTCCTGCCTTGTTATATTGATAATTTAAAATATAATGCGACGTTTTTTCACTTTCAAATTCGCTTGAATACTTCAAATATTCTTGTCTCGGAGACTGGATAAAATCGCCATAGGCAAAAGAAAACTGGCTGGTAGCCGAAACTTTATAAGCTAGTGAAAGTCTTGGTGAAACATGAAATTCTTCCAACAAATCTGCATTTGAAGCACGAATTCCTGCTTTTAAAGCCAAATTCTTTGAAAAGAAAATATCGGTTTCAGCATATGCGCTAGCAATATTATTTTCATAACCTGAAGATAAAGCAGTAGAAAGATAGGGCGTAAAATCCTCATCAAATTTGGTACTAAAATAATCTGTTCCAGCACTTAATTGAATCCTTTCAGAAAGTTTTTTGCTTACTTTCAATTTCAAGTGCAAGGCATTTTCAGCATTTTTTACGCGATCATCATCAAGTCCGATTTTATTCTGGGAATAGCCATAGCTCACTCCTGTTGTCAACTGATAATTGCTTCCAAAATAACCTTTATACGAAGAATTCAAATAAAAATTATTGTTTTTCATATCCACCCGAACCTTCTCAGGTGCATTAATATTTTCTTGGTTTAAATCAAAATTTGCAGCATCAAAAGCCAGATAGGTTTTCAATGTACCGCTATTAAATTTATAACGATACACCAGTTCTCCCGATAAAGATTCATAAGGCTTGTTCCAATCTACAGCTTGTGGCACAGCAACTTGATAAGGCGCTAAATTTATATAAGAAGTATTGACGCTCAACGAACTTTTTGCCCATTTCTGAGTATTGCTCAAGCCTAAACCAACAGTCATCAAAGAAATATCTGTGCGATTTTGATCAGGTTCTTCAATAGTATTCAAAAGTAAAACGCTCGACAAAGCTTCACCATATTCCGCAGAATAACCGCCTGTAGAAAACGAAATACCGCTAAAAAGAAATGGAGAAAAACGGCCTCGTGTAGGCAAATTATTTGTCGTTGCACCATAAGGTTGCGCCACGCGAAGCCCATCGACATAAGTCTGCGCTTCATCTGCCTCACCGCCTCTCACAAAAAGACGCCCGTCTTCACCCACAGTTTGCGTTCCTGGAAGCGTCAGCAAAGCACTTACAATGTCGCCTGCAGCACCTGCAGTTGTCACAATATCTAAAGGTTTCAAAACAGAAACTCTCGCTTTATCCCCAGATTCCATCATTCCTGCCGTGATGATAACGGCATCTAAAGTGTTTACTGATTCTTTTAATTTGATAGTTTTTCCTTTGAAATCTTCTGCAATAATCTCTTGGCTTAACGTTTCATAAGTCAAAAAGCTGACTGTTAACTTTTGCGCTCCACTGGCTGAAGTTTCAAAACTGAAATTGCCGCCGTCATCTGAAGAATCTCCGTCATAAGTTCCTTCAATAAAAACATTGGCGCCAGCAATCGGTTTTCCTTTTGCATCAGTCACTTTTCCTGAAATGGTATGCTGTGAGAAAGCAAATTGCATAAAAAATAACATTAAAAAAGTAAAAATTGGTTTCATAGATTTGTCGTTTGATGAAGCAAATTTGCGGTCAAAAAATGGCTTTGCATAAATTAGATTACCGAATTGTAATTTTTTTAGGATGAATTGTAAATGTTAATGAAAAAGATATATCTTGCCTAAAATTAACAAACTTTTTCATGAAAAAACTTACTTTATTATTTATTGCCCTTTTTCCCATGATATCTATAGGCCAAATCAATTTCGAACCAGGATATTTCATTAGCAATAATGGTGTTAAAACAGAATGCCTTATTAAAAATTGGGACTGGAGAAACAACCCTAAAAATTTTGAATATGTTTTAAAGGAAAATGAACCCATAAATAGTAAATCTATTGCTGAAGTAAGCGAATTTAAAGTTAGCAACAATTATAAATTTATACGCTTTAATGTAAAAATTGACAAGTCATCTGAACAATTAACTGAATTGAGCGATGAAAAAGAACCTGAATGGAGTCAGGAAACTCAATTTTTAAAGGTATTGGTTGAAGGTGACATTAATCTTTATCTCTATCAAGATAATGCTTCCAAGCGTTTTTTCACAAGTGCCGGTGATCACAAAAGTGCAGAGCAATTGGTGTACAAAGAATACTTGACAAATAACCAGCAAACTAAAATAAACAAAAACAATCAGTTTAAAAATCAGCTATATCTTCTTATGAAGGATGCTAATTTAGCACTTAATGAGTTTAAAGATTTAGAATATAAAGAATCATCTCTTGTTGATATAGTTATAAAATACAATCAGATAAAAAATCCAAACTTCATCAAAAATGTAGTAAAAGAAAATAAAGGAAGCGCAAACCTTAAATTAATTGCAGGAGCAAATTTTAGTTCGTTTCAGGCTGAAAATTCATTAACGAATTCTATCAATTTAGACGAGAAGGTCATTCTTAAAATCGGACTAGAATTTGAGTATAATCTGCCTTTCAACAAAAATAAATGGTCTTTGTTCATTGACCCAAATTATCAATCTTACAAAGCCGAGCAAACGCAAAACAACAATTTAACTAGGCTGGAATATAATTTTATTGAAATTCCAATAGGCTTCAGACATTATTTCTTTTTGACAGATACCAACAAATCAAGAATTTTCGCTGATGCAGGATACGCTTTTAGTTTTAATCTAAATTCGAAATTAGTACGATCTATTAACCAAGAACTTGATGTTGCAGACCAAGGGAATCTATTTCTGGGAATTGGATATAGTTATTCAAAATACAGTATTGAATTCAGATATAGCTTAAATAAAAACCTGCTTGCCGAATATTCTTACTGGACTTCTGACTACAAATCTTACGGCTTTTCATTAGGCTATAAATTTCTATAATAACTTTCCCTTTTACAATCAAAAGCAACAGCAAGAATCCTAAATTTATGGCAATTCTTAGCTGTTGCTTTTTTGTTTTCTTACCTTTGTGTTCACCACCGCATTTTTCAAAAAATTCAGCATGAACACCACTTCCATCAGAAAAAATTACACTTTAATAAAATGGCAAAAAATAACAATAGTTTCCATATTGATCGGATTTCTTGCCGCACTATTAGCCATTTCTTTAAAACACATCACTGAACATTATGAAGAAATCTTCTTTGCAAAAACACAATCCAACTCGATTTACCTTCTCTTCTTTCCTATTTTTGGCTTATCTGTAATTTATTTTTTAAGGCAATATCTCTTTAAAAAGAAAGAAAACAAAGGCATTAAAGAAGTTTTTGAAAGCACTTCTTCAAATAAAAATCTGCCTTTATATAAAATTCCTTCTCACTTCATTAACGGATTATTGACAGTAAGTTTTGGCGGTTCCACCGGAATCGAAGTCTCAACAGTCGTTGCCACTGCCACCATCGGATCTGTAGCCCACACAAAAGAAAACTTCTTCAAAAAATACAAAACCGAATTAATCTGCGCTGGTGTTGCAGCCGGAATCACTGCCTTATTTTCTAGTCCGATCGCCGGTTTGTTTTTTGCCTATGAAGTAATTTCAAAAAAAGTCTCAAAAGTCTTTTTGGCAACCAGCTTAATTTCCATTACAATTGCTTCAGCATTTTTATTTGTCTTAGAGGAAAAACCGCTTTTTGAAGCCAACATAATCACTTGGCACTGGCAAGCAATTCCTTATTTTATCTTGCTTGGCATCATCGCCGGAATGAATTCTGTCTATCTTACAAAGTGTGTCTTATTCTTCAAAAAACAGTTCTCAAACATCAAAACGCAGTACTACAAAATAGTTTTAGGAGCAGCAATCTTAACAATCTCGCTTCTGGTTTTGCCACAGCTTTATGGCGATGGTTACCATGCAATAAAACACAGCATCCTTTCTGCAAACACTGACATTCTCACCATTTCTTTGGCCATTACGCTATTGTCGGTCATCATCATGAAACCAATTATAACATCCATCACGCTCTCTTCAGGTGGCGACGGCGGTGTCTTTGCACCTAGTCTTTTCATCGGCGCTTTCTTAGGGTTATTGACCGCAATTTCCCTAAACACTTTTTTCAATGCCAATGTAATTCCTCTAAACTTCATGATTCTTGGCATGGCAGCCATGTTAAGCGCCAGCATTCACGCCCCATTCACTGCCTTATTTTTAGTGTGCGGCGTGGTCAATGATTACACTTTATTCTTCCCGATTCTTTTGGTCTGCTTGGTTTCAAAATACACAGCTCAAAAAATATATCCTTACACCGTTTATACTTACAAAGAAAAACTAGCAAAATAATGCCTGTTAAAAGAATAAAACGAACATATCGCAAGACAAAATACGTTCTTTACAAAGAAACTTTAGTAGATTTTACCGAACATTTCTGGGCTTTCATAGGCTCCTTTGTAGGTCTCGGAATCATCGCCTTCCTGCAATACAAAGCCTTTCCCCAATCTGACATGATTTTCTTAATCGGCTCTTTCGGTGCCTCCTGCGTATTGGTTTACGGCGTCATCCAAAGTCCGCTCGCACAGCCAAGAAATCTTATCGGAGGCCACATGGTCTCAGCAATAATCGGCGTAACGGTCCAAAAATTAATCCCAGACATTCTCTGGATTGCCGCACCTCTGGCCGTTTCGCTTTCCATAGTTTTCATGCAAATCACTAAAACCCTTCATCCACCAGGCGGCGCCACAGCACTCATCGCAGTCACAGCCTCGCCAGAAATGAAAGACCTGGGTTATTTCTACGTAATTTCACCAGTCTTAAGCGGCGCCTTGATCCTATTAATAACCGCCCTAATCTTCAATAACCTGACCTCAAAAAGAAGCTATCCGAATAAAAAGAAAAGCAGTAAGCAGTAAGCAGTAAGCAGTAAGCAGTAAGCAGTAAGCAGTAAGCAGTAAGCAGTAAGCAGTAAGCAGTAAGCAGTAAGCAGTAAGCAGTAAGCAAAAAAAATACATTGCCAAACAAAATCAAAAAAAATCCGCGTAAATCCGCGTAATCCGCAATAAATCCGCGTCCAATAAACGCAACCAATTGCAAAATAAAATATTTTCTCTTATCTTTAAATAAAAATAAGCAAGATGAAAATTCCACCACAATACCTTCCAGTGATGCCTTATTTGATCTTAAACAAATCAAATGATTTTTTAGACTTCGCAAAAGCAGTTTTCAATGCAAAAGAACAATTGATCGTCCCAAGAGAAGACAAATCCATCATGCATGCCGAAATAAAAATCACCGATGCCATTATCATGATTGCCCAATCCACCGAACATTGGCACCAAAAAACCGCAGGAATGTTCCTCTATGTAGAAAATGTCGATGACGTCTATAATCTAGCCATCCAAAAAGGTTCAAAAAGCCTCCAAGAACCAATCCAGCAAGACTACGGATACGCAGCCGGTTTCGAAGACCCTTTCGGAAACCAATGGTGGATAAATCAAGCCTTAGGTTTATAGTTCTTTAAGGCGCGAAGGTTTAGGCGCGAAGGACTGAGGCAGAAAGCTACAGCCCTTTTATTCTTGTTATTCTTCTATCAATAAAAATCTAAAAAAATCCGCACTCAAAAACCGCTTCTATTTGCGTTCCATTTTTAAATAAATTAGATCTCTATCTCCCATTCTCACTACCTTTCTTCTTGGTTTCATCTTTGATAACCTTATCTTACTTTCTTATAACACTATCTTATTCTTTTATAATCCTATCTTACTTTTTTATAATTCTATACTATTTTACTGTAATATTATGTTTGTATAAAATAATAGTATCTTATAATAAAATAACAATATTCCTTTATTTAATAATAAAGTTTTAATATCTTATAAAAAAATTCTATTTTTCAATAATAAAATACCTATCTTCGATTACAATAAATATAAATAAGCCATGCTAAAACTAAATTTATCCAGAATATTAAAAATAAAAGGAATCGACAAGCCCTTTTCACATTACATGAGCCTGGGATATTCCCGTGGAACAGCCTCAAAAATGTCTCAAAACGCAATCATAACCTTCACTCCCGAAAAATTAGAGCGCTACTGCATCGAATTCAACTGCACGCCAAACGATTTATTCGAATACAAGCCAAGCACAAAAAATCCGTTGCCACAAAACCACCCATTGATGGCCTTAAAAAGAGAAGAAAAAACCGCAGAAATCAATGCCCTGCTGCACAATCTTCCAATGGAAAAAATTCAAGAATTAGCCAATCTAATCAAACAAGAAAACCAAAATAAATAACCGCAAACCACCCCTTAAACCCTTCACCTCAAACCCTAAACCCTTGACCCTAAACCCTTGCCAATGCTTACCATCAATAAAATCCACCACATCGCCATAATATGCTCCGACTATGAAGTCTCAAAACATTTTTACACCAAGATTCTAGGATTTGAAATCATAGCAGAAACATACCGCGAAGAGCGGTCCTCCTATAAATTAGACATAGCCGTAAACGGAATTTACGCCATAGAATTATTCTCTTTCCCAAACCCGCCCAAAAGAATTTCCCGCCCAGAAGCCTCTGGATTAAGGCACTTGGCCTTTGAAGTCAACAACATGCAAGCCACACAGCACTATTTAAAAGAAAACAATCTAAACCCAGAACCCATAAGAATTGATGAAATAACCGGCAAAAAATTTACCTTCATCGCCGACCCAGACAACCTGCCAATAGAATTCTACGAAGCATAATCCTCCCTCAAATAAAAAAATAAAAGCAAAACCCTTAACCAAAATTACCCAATCCACTTAAATGACCTTAAATGCCTTACATCACAATAAATAATCAATCAACAATCATTAACAATCCAGCTAAAATGACCTTAATAACTTATATGGTACTAATAAGCAATCGACAATCATTGACAATCCAACTTAAATGAACTTAAATGCCTTATATGGTAAATAAAAACATCCCCAATAAAATCACCCACCTCAATAAAATCACCTTAAATATCTTACATCACACTAAATAATCAATCGACAATCATTGACAATCCAACTTAAATGACCTTAAATGCCTTATATGGTAAATTAAAACATACCATAAAAACTTACATCCTAAATACAAACTATCCTAATTAAAACTTCCAAACAATCCCCTATATAAAATTCCGAGAAACCAAAATCTGAAAATCAAAATTTATATTTTACCTTTGACCTTTCAATAAAATACAAAAAGATGATTTATAAATTCAGGGCAATTCTTGATGCCGAGGAAGATGTTTTCAGAGATATCGCCATAGATGAAAATGACACTTTAGAAGATTTGCATAACGCAATTGTCAATGCTTTCGGCTTCGACGGCCTTGAAGTAGCCTCGTTTTACACCAGCGATGACACTTGGAACCAAGAAGAAGAAATTCCAATGTTCGACACCGGAGACATTCCAGGTGAGCAGAGAACAATGACAGATTATATTCTGAATTCTATTTTAGACGAAGAAAACACAAAGATTATCTACGTTTATGACTTCATCAACATGTGGACTTTCTTAGTAGAATTAGCAGCAATCGAAGAACACGAACCCGGACAAACTTACCCTCAGGTTTTATTTTCCATAGGAGAACTTCCAGCAGAAGCACCAGACAAAGATTTTAGCGATGCCGCAGGAAACGACTTCGATTTCGATGAAGACGACTATGACGAAGACGACCTAGACATGCTTGACGGAGGCGACAATTTTGAAGATTACGGCTTCGAAGAAAACTGGAATTAGAAGAAGTCTCAAAGTTTCAAAGACTCAAAGTCTCAAAGTTTTCCAATCAATAACCTAAAAAATGGGGACATTCAGAAATTTATTTATTTGGCAGAAATCAATGGCTTTGGTAACAGAAGTCTACTTATTAACAAATGAATTTCCGAAAGAAGAGATTTATGGACTAACTTCGCAAATCAGAAGAAGTGCTATATCTATTCCAAGCAATATATCTGAGGGTTTTGGAAGAGATGGCGAAAAAGATTTTTAAATATTTTTAAATATTTCAATTTCTTCACTTTTTGAACTACAAACACAACTCGAAATAGCTTTTAATTTAATGTATTTACAAGAATCTCAATTTAATAAAATATTTGAAGACACAAGAGAACTGGAAAGAATGATAAGTTCATTTGTACGCAAAATCAAACAGCGCAACTAAACTTTGAACCTTTGCAACTTTGTAGCTTTGCAACTAAAACATAAAAAATGATCAACTTATTCAACACCCACATCGAGACCCTGTCTGTGCACAGAGTTGGAAATAAAAGCCGTAATGAGGCCTTCTTTTTATCAGATTCAAAATATGGTTTGAACGACGAAATTATGCCCCTTTTAAAAGAATTTTTCTTTAAATCTTTCCGTGAAAAAGAAGAAAATTATTTTCAATTTGCACATGATGTAGATTTAGAATACAATGAAATGTACAATTTTGCTACAGAGATTTTTACCAATCCAGATAGCGTTCATGAAGTTTCAAAAAAAATCACCAAACACTTGTTTGAACAGTCAAACCATCCGCATATCAAAAACGGAGAAGTGTATGTGACCTATTTGACAAACCTAAGCATAGACAACAATGTAGTTGACGCTATCGGAGTTTTCAAAAGCGAATTGCAGTCTGATTTCTTGCAATTTGAAGAAAAAGACAGCAACCTTGAAATGATCCTCCAACAAGGAATCAACCTAAACAAATTAGATAAAGGATGCCTTATTTTCAATTATAAAAAAGAAGAAGGCTATAAAATTTTAACTGTTGACAGCAACCGTTATGACGCCCGTTATTGGCTAGAGCATTTTCTTTCTGTAGATGCATTTCAAGATGAAAACTTCATCACTAAAAAATATTTGAAATTTTGCCAAGACTTTGCAAAAGACGTAGTACTTCCGGCAGAAGACAAAAAAGAAGAAGTAATGTTCATGAACCGTTCTGTAAATTATTTTGCAAAAAATGACGAATTCGAAGAACAGAATTTCTTAAACGAAGTACTTGACAATCCTGATTTAATGTCAGAATTCAAAAACTACAAAGTTGATAAAGGAGAGAAATACAGCATTGAAGACGTTACCAGTTTCCCGATTGCAAATGCCGCCGTTTCTGATGCCAGAAAGAAAATCAAAAACGTAATCAACCTAGACACAAACATCCAAATCAAGCTAGATTTCATCAATCCAGAAAGCGCTGAAAAGTTTGTAGAAAAAGGCTGGGACGAAGAAAAACAAATGTATTATTACTTGGTTTACTTTAACAAAGAGCAAAAATCATAAATTTTTAAATTCAATATCAATCCTCAAATGCAATAGTAATTGGGGATTTTTTATTTTTATTAACTTTCTCAGTAACAAATTCCATTTTGAGTCGTCCTACTTATAAACCAATAAATCAACCACTTTGGAAACAATTCTTACCATTGAAAATCTCCATAAAAATTACGGCAAAGTACATGCAGTAAATAATGTTTCATTAAGCATCCAGAAAGGAAATGTTTACGGAATCTTAGGTCCGAATGGAAGCGGAAAATCTACAACTCTTGGAATCGTCTTGAATGTTGTCAATAAAACTTCTGGAAAATACAGCTGGTTTGGTGGCGCTTTAGAAACTCACGAAGCTTTGAAAAAAGTAGGCGCCATCATTGAACGCCCAAACTTTTATCCCTACATGACAGCCCAGCAAAATCTGCAATTGGTTTGTAAAATCAAAGGCACCGATTATTCTAAGATTAATGAAAAACTAGAAATCGTAGGCTTATTAGACCGAAAAGACAGCAAGTTCCGCACTTTTTCTTTGGGAATGAAACAGCGATTGGCCATTGCCTCTGCCTTGCTGAATGATCCTGAAATTTTAATTTTAGATGAGCCGACAAATGGATTAGATCCGCAAGGAATTCGCCAGATTCGAGATATAATTAGAACTATTGCTTCTTTTGGAACCACAATTTTGCTTGCTTCACATCTTTTAGATGAAGTGGAAAAAGTTTGCTCGCATGTGCTAGTTTTGCGAAAAGGAGAAATCTTATATTCAGGAACCGTAGACGGAATGAATTCAGGAAAAGATTTCTTTGAGGTGCAGTCAGAAAACATAATCGAATTGAGAAATGCATTGAATTTGATGCCAACTGTTCAAAAAATTGAGGAATACGAAGGAAAATTATTTGTTTATGGAGAGCTTCAAGCTTCTGAAATCAATAAGTATCTTTTTGAAAAAAATATCTTTTTGACCCATTTGGTAAGAAGAAAAAACACCCTTGAAGAACAATTCCTTGAATTAACTAGCAACAATTAATTATACTGATCATGAAAAGATTACTCTCAATAGAACTTCAAAAAATTTGGCAAAACAGAGCCAGCAGAATTTTAACGCTGACTTATTTCATATTGCTTTCTTCAGTTGCTTTAATTGCTTCTATAAACTTTAATTTCATAGGAATTGATTTCAGAATGGCTGATATGGGAATCTTCAACTTCCCTTTTATATGGCATTTCAATACCTATATGGCATCTATTTTAAAATTTTTCTTAGCTGTCATAATAGTTTCAATGATGGCCAACGAATATAGTTATGGCACTTTAAAACAGAATTTAATTGACGGCTTAAGCAAGAAAGAATTTATTTCATCTAAATTTATTACAGTTATTTTATTCGCATTAATCTCTACAATTTATGTATTTGTGATGTCATTGCTTTTGGGCTATAGCTTTTCCTCTTACACAGAAGCCGGAATTGTTTTTTCTGATTTAGAATATCTTTTGGCTTATTTCATAAAATTGACTGCCTTTTTCTCCTTCTGTTTATTTTTAGGAATATTAATTAAACGTTCTGCATTTGCCATCGGATTTTTGATTATCTGGTTTATAATTGAAAAAATTATTTATGGAACCATAAAGTACCGATTAGAAATAGGAGACAAAATTGCCGACCAAATCGCAGGCTTTATGCCTCTTGAAGCGATGTCAAATTTGATTAAAGAACCAATTACTCGTTTTCAAGCTTACAAGGCAATTGAAAATCAAATATCTGGCGGAAATAGCGTAAAAGACTATAGCGTACATCTTTTTGAAATTGCAATTGTAATAGTCTGGACGGTTATTTTTATGTTAATGTCGTATAAAATTCTGAAAAAACGAGATTTATAGTATCTTTGCTGATGCTATGAAGATGATGAAATTTCCCCTATTTATTTTATTTTTATTGTGCTTTTCTACCACATTAAAGGCGCAATATATCCGAGTTGACGATACCTATACGGCACAACAATTAGTTGAAGATGTTTTAATCGATAGCGATTGCGCTTCGGTTACAAATTTCTCAACTACTGGAGGAAATTTTGCTTCAGGAGAAAAAAGTTTTGGTTATTTTAATGCCGGAACGAGTTCTTTTCCTTTTGCAGATGGAATTGTTTTAAGTACCGGAAGAGCCGTAAGGACACAAGGGCCGAACAACAGCTTGCTTGATGATGGAAACGGAATGAATTGGCCTGGAGATCAAGATTTAGAAAGGGCTCTTGATATTAATAATTCTGTAGATGCAACAATCTTAGAATTTGATTTTACGCCATTAAGCAATAAAATAAGTTTTGACTATATACTTTCTTCAGAAGAATATCATGACAATGCACCTTGCCGTTATTCTGATGGTTTTGCTTTTTTGCTCAAAAGAGTCGGAAGCACTGATCAATATCAAAATCTTGCCGTCGTGCCAGGAACTGATGTTCCTGTAAAAGTGACTTCTGTTCGTCCGACAATTGGTGGCCCAAATGGCTGTCGAGCCGAAAATGAGGAATATTTTGGAGGTTTTAACGGTACAGAACATCCCACAAATTTTAACGGACAAACTAAAGTCATGAAAGCGCAGGCAGATGTGATTCCGGGTCAAACTTATCATATAAAATTAGTCATTGCCGACGAAGGAAATTATAGATATGATTCTGCAATTTTTCTTGGAGGTGGTAGTTTTAAAATAGAAACTGATTTGAGTGAAGACCGACTTCTTGCAGGCGGAAATCCTTTATGCCAAAATGAAGGCTTGACTTTGACTGCTACAAACCCGAATGCCGTCAGCTATGAATGGTTTAAAAATGGAATCCCGCAAACTGGTGCAAATACTGACCAATTTGCAATTACGGTAAATGAATCGGCTATTTATTCTGTGAAAGTTGGACTTGGAGGAACTTGCTTTTCCAATGGTGAAATTAAAATTGAATATTCTCCTGTCGTAAATCCTTCAAATGCCGTTTTGGTTCAATGTGATGAAGATAATAACGGTCTTGCTCTGTTTAACTTAAATCAAGCTTCCGATCAAATTATTGGCGGTGATCCTTCCCTGGCTGCTCCTGTTTTCTTTAGAAGTTATCCAGAAGCGCTTGGAAATACAAATGCAATTACAAATACTACTGCTTTTGAAAATACAATAAGTCCTGTTTTTGCAAGAACTGAAAATCAATATGGATGTTCTGGAATTTCTGAAGTCACATTGAATGTTTCAAATAACAATATCAATGATCCTGTGAAGCCGTTGACAGAATGTGATGTTGATGCTAATCCGAATGATGGCTTTTTTAATTTTGACCTTGAAGAACAAGAAGCTGAAATTTTATTAAATCTTCCTGGTGGAACTGTAAATTATTTCACTTCTTATAATGATGCTTTATCTGGATTAAATGCGATTGCTATTCCAAATAATTTTACAAATACAATCGCTTTTGAACAGACTATTTATGCCAAATTAAGCAGCGGAATCGACTGCTATGGAATTGCTGAATTTAAAATTATCGTAAATTCATTTGGAAACGCGCTTGATGATGAAAATGCAATCGTCTGCCTTGGAACTCTTGAACCTTTAGATGCCGGAAGCGGTTATATAGATTATGTTTGGGACACCAATCCTGAACGATATTCTCAGATTATTTTTGTAGATTCTGCCGGAACTTATAACGTTACTGTTACAAATTCAAATGGCTGTGAAGGAACCAAAACTTTTTATGTAACAGCCTCAAATATCGCAGAAATTGAATCAGTAACTGTAAATGATTTTAATGGAGGGAATAATTCGGTTACTATAAATATTACTCCTGCCAGCATTGGAAACTATGAATATTCTATTGATGGAATTCATTTTCAAGACAATCCTACATTTACAAATATAAAATCTGGAAAATATACAGCGTATGTCAAAAATAGCTGTGGCGATGCTATTCCGTATGATTTTTTTGTAATGGATTATCCAAAATTCTTCACGCCAAATGGCGATGGATTTAATGAAATATGGACTATTCCTTTTCTTTCTTCCCAACCCAATGCTACTGTAAATATTTTTGACCGTTATGGAAAATTAATTTACCAATTTAAAGGAAATAAAACAGGCTGGGACGGCAAGCACGAAGGCAAAATGCTTCCCGCAACCGATTATTGGTTCAGAATAATTCTCCAAACCGGAAGAGAAATCAAAGGACATTTTTCATTATTGCGTTAATTATATATCTTTGAGGATTACTTCTATGAAAATGAAAAATGAAATGAAGAAAATAATCCTGTTTTTAACTCTTATAATTTCTACTAATTGTTTCTCCCAAAGAGAAGCGGCAAACTGGTTTTTTGGCGATAGAGCTGGCATAAAATTCAACGCAGATAATACGATTAGAGTCCTGTCAACTTCTCCAAATCCTATTACAATGTCCACCAATGAAGGTTGCAGTTCATTTTCTGATTCCAATGGAAATTTGCTTTTATATACGGATGGAAGAAATGTTTGGGACAGAAATCATGTTCTCATGCCAAATGGGAATTACAATACAGGAAGAGGATTATGGGGCGATCCGTCTAGCACGCAATCAGGAATTATAATTCCAAAACCTGGTGATCCAAATATTTTTTATATTTTCACTGTAGATGAGCCACATCAAGACAATGCGGGCGTTTATCCAAATCAATTTACAGGAAACTATAGTGATACTGGCGATTCTGTTCCAACTGCAGACGACGGTTTTAACAATGGCTTAAATTATTCTATAGTTGATATGTCAATCATTGGAAGCAATGGCAGTGTTGGCGATGTTACCAGAAGAAATACGCATCTTATAACTTATGACACAAATGCTGCTGGCGAGGAAATAAAATTTAAATGTTCTGAAAAAATTACTGCTGTAAAATCAGCAAATGGCGACGGATATTGGATGATTACTCATTTTACAGATAAATTTTATGCTTTTAAAATTGATCTGAACGGAGTAAATCCAACGCCTGTTGTCACAGCAATTAATCCTTTGGTTCCTGTTTCTGGATACAGGAGAAATGCTATCGGACAGATAAAAGTTTCTCCTAACGGAAAAAAAATTGCAATTGCCCACAACCAAATTGGAACTACAACAGGTGGAACTACAAGTAACGGCGTAGTCTATTTATATGATTTTGACAATCAAACTGGTGTTGTCAGCAATGGAATTTTAGTATTGGAAAATAGAAATCCTTATGGGATTGAGTTTTCAGCCAAAACAAAAAAATTATATGCTTCAGTCCCAAATCAGATTTGGCAATTTGATTTAGAAAGTACTGATATACCAAATTCAGCAACTTCTATCCCCACCTCGAATGCCTCTGCAACATCTCTGCAACTTGGGCCAGATGGAAAAATATACAAGGCAAATGTATCTGGCGATACTAGATTTATTGATGCAATAAACAGTCCCGAACTTGCTGGATTAGCCTGTGATTATCGAATAAATGCTGTTAATCTTGGAGATGGAAATTCCCGTTTTGGGCTTCCTCCATTTATCAGTTCAGTTTTCAGTTCTTCAATCATCGCTGAAAATACTTGCTTGGGAACACCGACAAATTTTTCTTTAGATGTTGACGGAACTCTTGACAGCGTTGTCTGGGATTTTGGTGACGGAAGCCTCACAACAACTACTATTTCGCCAAATCATACTTATGCAAATCCAGGAATTTATACTATCAGTGCCTTATCTATAATTGAAGGAAATCCATTTCCTAGTAGTAAATCCATTGAAATTTATTCTTTGCCACAAGCAATTCCTTCCATTTTAGAACAATGTAGTCCTGATGCTTCTGTTACAAATATATTTTTCAATCTAAACGAAGCAAATCAAATGCTGACCAATGGAATTGCAAATAGAACAACTTCTTTTTTTATAAAAGAAGCTGATGCGAAAAGCAATATAAATTCTATTGGAGCAAATTATCAAAATACGTCTAATAATCAGATTTTATTTGTTAGAGTAACAGATACAAATACAGGATGTTTTTCCATCACGCAGTTAGAACTTAGAGTCAATCTTAGCAGTCCAAATTCTTATGAAATACAAGAATGCGATAATGACGGTACTGAAAATGGATTTTTTAATTTTCGCCTTTCAGATGCATTAATTGAAGATGATTTTCCTGCTTCTGCAGTAATTACTTATTATAGAAATACTGATGACGCATTGCTGAAACAAAATGCAATTGTAGCAAATTTTACAAACAGCAATCCAAATTCTCAAGTAATTTATGCTCGCGTAGAAGATGCTGGAAAATGTCAAGGGATTTTGCCAATTACGCTGATTGTAAATCCATTGCCACAGATAGAAATTCAGGCAACAGATTATGTTTGCACCAATCTTCCAAACAAATACATTACTTTAGAGGCTGGATTGCTTCAAGGAAATCCTCTAAATTATAAATATGAATGGTCAACAGGGGCTTTAACTCCAACAATTCGAGTGAATCAGCCAGGTACTTATACTGTTAAAGTCATTGATAAAGACCCTGTAAAAAACTGCGAAAAAACCAGAACTATAACTGTCTTGCCATCAAATGACGCCACTATTCAAGAAGTTGTAATTGTTGATTTAACACCAAATAATTCTATAACCGTACTATTGACTTCAGGAAGCATTGGTGATTATTCTTATAGCCTTGACCTCCCAAATGGCCCTTTTCAAGAGTCAAATTATTTTGAAAATGTTCCTGCCGGATTTCATACCGTTTATGTAAAAGATAATCGCGGATGTGGCACAACTCCAATGGAAATTTCTGTGTTAAAAATTCCAAAGTTCTTTACGCCAAATGGCGACGGAAATAATGACACTTGGGATATCGTTGGCATAAATCCCCAATTTTATGCAAAATCTAAAATTTATATATTTGACCGCTATGGAAAACTTTTAGGAGATATAAAACCTTTAAGCAATGGCTGGAACGGTATATTTAATGGTAAACCGCTACCTTCATCAGATTATTGGTATCTCGTTGAATTTGACAATGGAAGAACTGTCAGGGGTCATTTCAGCTTAGTGAGGTAGCTACTCTAAATCATCATCAAAATCAATCAATTAGAATGAAAAAAAAATACTTTTTAATTTTTGTATTTCTTTTCTTGATTACAAAAACAAAAGCTCAAAACGACTGTTCTGATGCTATTATAGCTTGTGGTAACACCGCTTACACAGGCTTAAGCGCAAATGGAGTTGGAATACAAGAACTTAGCGGTCTCAACACTTGTTTTAGCGAAGAAAATAACAGCGTTTGGCTTAAAATTTCAATAAATACTGGCGGTACATTAGGATTTACTCTTAGGCCAGAAAGTCGCAATATAGAAGTCGATTTCGATTTTTTTATTTTTGGCCCTAACGTTTCTTGTGGCAGCATTGGAATGGCAATTCGCTGTTCTACAACAAATCCAGAAGCTTCAGGCGCGCGAAGTAATCTTACTGGAATGAATGATACTGAAACAGACACTTCGGAAGGCCCTGCAGAACTTGGAAATAATTTTGTTCAATGGCTAACTGTGAATTCAGGAGATACTTACTTTCTTGTAATTGACAGGCCTATCGGAAATAGCAATTTTTCTATAAATTGGACAGGAACAGCAACATTTCATGAAAGTCCAACTTTGCAAATTCCAACAGGAACCAGTGTAGATCTTGAAAATTGCTTTAATGATTTTAACCTAGAAATGAATACGCCCATTTTAAAAGGAGCTCAAACTGGTGTTGATGTCACATATCATACTTCTCAAAATGATGCACTTTTAGGCATATCTCCTATTGTTAATACTACCCACTTTCCATCTACTTCAGTTCCACAGCCAATTTTTGCTAGGCTGACTAATACCGCGACTGGCTGTTCAATAGTAGAAGAATTTGAAATTAATTTTTTCAATCCTATAAATATTCCAAATACCAGTTATGCGATTTGTGATGATGCTGTTGATGGAGATGATTTAAACGGACGAGCAAATTTTAATCTTAACTTGGCTACTGCATCAATTATGCAAGGGGAAGATTTATCAACATTGACTATAGCTTATTATAAAAATCAGCTAGATGCTGAAAATAATTCTACGCCACTATCAACAACTTTTTATAATACGACTCCAAATTCTGAAGACATTTTCATAAAAGTTACTGATCCAGACGGTTGTTTTAAAATTCAAAGAATCACAATGATTGTCAAAGCATTGCCGGTAAAAGTAGTCGCTTCGCTAACGCAATGCGATCCGGGTTTAAATCCAGATGGAAAGACGCTATTTAATTTAAACCAGGCAATGGACCAGCTTACAAGCAATGATCCTAATTTTACAGTCGCCTATTTTGCAAATGGAAGCAGCATAACTCCAGAATATAGAAATATTACAAATCCGCAAGCGATTATTGCTAGAATTACTGACAATACAACGCAATGTTCCAGTGACAGCACTTTAAATCTTTTTGTAAATACGGTTACAAATCAAACTGTTACAATAAGTTCACTATGTGACATTTTAGGTATTGAAGATGGTTTCAGAGTTTTTGACCTCCGAACTTCTTCTCTGCTATTAAGCCCAGGTGAAACTGCTTCATTTTATACAACTCTTGATGACGCTTTATTAGAACAAAATGCAATTCCTGATCCTGAAAATCATAGAAATTTAGTTGCTTATAATGATGTTGTGTATGTAAGAGTTGAAAATTCAAACAGCTGTTCCGGAATTTTTCCAATCACGCTGACAGTAAATCCATTGCCTAATATAGAAATGCAGGCAACCGACCATGTATGCATAAATCTTCCGAATAAATTTATCACATTAAACGCTGGATTACTTCAAGGAAATCCCACAGATTTTAAATATGAATGGTCAACCGGAGCTTTGACGCCAACAATTCGTGTTAACCTTCCTGGCACTTATACTGTGAAAGTTACTGACAAAGATCCTTCAAAAAATTGTGAAAAAACACGAACAATAACTGTTTTACCTTCTAATGATGCCACTATCCTAGAAATTGTTATTGCAGATTTAGTTGAAAACAATACTGTTACTGTTTTGCTTGATTCAGGAAGCATTGGAGAGTATGTATATAGCCTAGATTTGCCAAACGGCCCTTTTCAGCAATCAAATCATTTTGAAAATGTAATGGCTGGATTTCATACTGTTTATGTAAAAAGTCTCCATGAATGTGGCACGACAATAAAAGAAATTTCAGTGTTGCGAATTCCTAAATTTTTTACGCCAAATGGGGACGGACATAATGATACTTGGGATATTGTTGGGATAAATTCTAATTTTTTCGTCAAATCAAAGATTTATATCTTTGACCGTTTTGGAAAACTTTTAGTAGATCAAAAAGCTTTAAGTAATGGCTGGAGTGGCATATATAATGGCAAACCCTTACCTTCTTCTGAATATTGGTATTTAGTGGAATTTGACAACGGAAGAACTGTTCGAGGCCATTTTAGTTTGGTTAGATAGTTTTAATATTTCACACAATCAATCGACAAACTACATCACTAATCTAGATATAAAAAAGCTTTTTTGCTGACTCCCGAAGTTTCGGGATTGGAGCGAAAAGCAGGAATAGCTTCAAATAAAAAAAGCCACTCTTTTCAGAATGGCTTTTGATTTATATAGAAAAATGTCTTAGAATTTAAAACGTTTTCTGTCTGTTTCAGTTAAGTAAATCTTTCTCAAACGGATAGATTTTGGTGTAACTTCCACATACTCATCTTTTTGAATGTATTCTAAAGCTTCTTCAAGAGAGAAAATGATTGGCGGGATAATTCTCGCTTTTTCATCGTTTCCAGAAGAACGAACGTTAGATTGTTTTTTCTCTTTTGTTACGTTAACACACATGTCATCGCCACGAGAGTTTTCACCAATTACTTGACCTTCATAGATTTCAGCATTTGGTTCAACGAAAAACTTACCACGATCTTGTAATTTATCGATAGAATAAGGAATCGCTTTTCCTTTTTCCATAGAGATTAATGAACCTTTGTTACGTCCAGCAATTTCTCCTTTGTAAGGTTCGTATCCGATAAAACGGTGTGCCATAATAGCCTCACCTGCAGTTGCAGTTAAAAGTTGATTTCTCAATCCGATGATTCCACGTGATGGAATGTTGAATTTTACAATCATACGGTCACCTTTAGTTTCCATAGAAAGCATTTCACCTTTACGCATTGTAACGAATTCCACTGCTCTACCTGAAAGAGATTCTGGTAAATCGATAGTCAATTCTTCAATTGGCTCACATTTTTGACCATCAATTTCTTTGATAATTACTTGTGGCTGACCGATTTGCAATTCATATCCTTCTCTTCTCATTGTTTCAATAAGAACAGATAAGTGAAGTACACCACGACCAAAAACCATAAATTTA
>Ga0247809_1000039_pt1 | contig 91808 bp, 68 predicted proteins | sample UWRJL104311B1_FD_180951 | JGI IMG/M metagenome (GOLD analysis project Ga0247809, IMG submission 180951) | Plant litter microbial communities from Arlington Agricultural Research Station in Wisconsin, United States - UWRJ-L104-311B-1 | ecosystem: Environmental > Terrestrial > Plant litter >... | reverse complement strand
ACGAACAGTTCCTGTTTTATCAAATTTTCTTTTATAGCGCTTTAATGCTCTATCGATATTTTCTCCGTCTTTAATTGGTATAATTAACATAATATTGACACCTCCTCTCGTTAAGGGTGCAAAAGTAGTTATTAATTATGAATTAAGAATTATAAATTATGAATTATTTTAAAAAAGAAAAAAGAACATAGATTAAAGAGGATAGATTTATCTTTATTCTTTATTCTTTATTCTTTATTCTTTATTCTTTTAATAAATTTCTTGAAATCACCAATTTCTGAATCTCGGTAGTTCCTTCTCCAATGGTACATAATTTTGAATCACGGTAGAATTTCTCTACAGGATAATCTTTAGTATATCCGTAACCACCATGAATCTGAACTGCTTCATTTGCCACTTTAACACATACTTCTGAAGCATACATTTTTGCCATTGCTCCTAAAGTCGTAACCGGTTTGTGTTGTTGTTTTAAGAATGCTGCTTTGTGCAATAATAATTCAGAAGCTTCAATTTCGGTAGCCATATCTGCCAGTTTGAATGAAATCCCCTGAAAGCTACTAATTGGCTGACCAAATTGATGTCTTTCTTTAGAATATTTAAGTGCTGCTTCATAAGCACCTTTCGCAATTCCGAGTGACAAGGCTCCAATAGAAATTCTTCCTCCATCCAGAATTTTCATGGCCTGAATAAAACCTTGTCCTACTTCTCCTAATCTGTTTGCATCGGGTACGCGGCAATTATCAAAAACCAATTCGGCAGTTTCGCTTGCACGCATCCCCAATTTATTTTCTTTTTTTCCTGATGTAAATCCCGGCATTCCTTTTTCAAAAACAAATGCAGTCATTCCTTTAGAATCTCCTTTTTCTCCTGTACGAACAATTACTACTGCAATATCTCCCGAAATAGCATGAGTAATAAAGTTTTTAGCTCCATTTACTACCCAAAAATCACCATCTTTTACTGCCGTCGTATTCATTCCACCTGCATCAGAACCTGTATTATGTTCCGTTAAACCCCAAGCTCCAATATGTTCTGCTGTAGCTAATTTAGGCAGCCACTTTTTCTTTTGTTCTTCATTTCCAAAAGTCAAAATATGATTGGTACATAATGAATTATGAGCCGCAACCGACAAACCTATTGAAGGATCCACTTTTGAAATTTCTTCAACAACCGTAATATATTCATGGTATCCTAAACCGGAACCTCCATATTCTTCGGGAACCAAAACTCCCATAAAACCCATCTCACCTAGTTCTTTAAATAAAGGAATTGGAAAAATCTGGGCTTCATCCCACTCCATTATATTAGGTCTTATATTTTTTTCTGCAAAATCCTTTATAGATTGCGCAATCATAGACTGCGTTTCGTTATATTCAAAATTCATTTTAATGCTGTTATTTTTTAGAACTCCAAATATAAGGCAATTATATTAGCTTTTTCAACAGGAAAGCCTTTAATTTTTGACAAATCCTCAATATTATCTATATTTCCGTTCATGCTTCTGTAAGTAACAATTTGTTTAGCCAATGCATATCTAAAATACGGAAAAAGCGCCAACTCTTTTAAAGAAGCATCATTTATATGTGTTTTTTTAATTTTTGGAGAAGATAAAACTTTGAAATTCTTTTTTAACTGAATAACAACTTCCGGAGAAAGTCCCCAAATATCAATCATCTGTTCCATCGAAACAAAAGCCTCCAATGTTTCTTTTTGTTTAAGAATTCTAATTGACAATGCTTCTCCTATACCATGAATCTTCATCAGGTCATCCTGAGTTGCCTGATTAATATCCAAAACTGTAATTTTCTCTTTTTTAGAAAATGATTGTAATTCAGATTTATAAGTAATACTACTAAATGACTTTTTATCCCTAGCCCAATTTGGAAATTTAAACAAGGGACAAATTACTTTTAATAAGGAATCTGAAATCTTGGTGACTTCCTGAAACTCTTTAGCTGAATTAACATATTTATTTTCTTTACGAAATGCTAATAACCTGTCTATTTCCTGAATGGACATTCCAAGTTTATATCCTTTATAGTCTGTGATAAAATTAGGATTGAAAAGATATATTTTTGGTTTTGTATTATATTTAATTGCTTTTAAAGAATCAATTTCTGATTGCATGGACAACCACTGCTGTTTTTCTGGAGAAATCTTTTCTGCTGAACTAAAATCTATAAAAAAATATACTGACTGCAGTATTATAATAATGAGAAATAGGAAAAACAGACCTGTTCTCTGCTGATTAGTATAATTAAAATATATTTTTATTGATTTTAGATCCATGATATCAATTTAGATTAAGCAATTGAAATTATAAAAATATAAATAATTTACTACAAATTTAATTATTTTAAAAAATTATTGAATTTTTGTTTAAATACTTATTCTACATGAATTCTATGATTGAAGAAAAACTCTTAAATCTTATAAAATTATTTTTTATAACTTAAAACTTAATTATTGTTTTTATTTTTTATAAAAAACAATACATTTGGAGCTTAATAATAATAAAACCAGTATATATGTCAATTTGGAAAAGAAAACCATTAGATCAGCTCTTGGCGGAAGCTGCTGACTCTGAGAAAGGATTAAAGAAAACGTTAACAGCACCAGGACTTGTTGCACTTGGGATTGGGGCTATTATTGGAGCTGGTTTATTTTCTATAACTGGTCTTGCAGCCTCAATGAATGCAGGACCGGCAATAACCATTTCTTTTCTGGTAGCAGCATTCGGATGTGTTTTTGCAGGATTATGCTATGCTGAATTTTCTTCAATGATTCCAGTGGCCGGAAGCGCCTACACTTATTCATTTGCAACAATGGGTGAATTTATTGCCTGGATAATTGGATGGGATTTAGTTCTGGAATATGCTGTGGGGGCTGCAACTGTCTCAATTAGTTGGTCCCGGTATTTTGGAAAATTCCTCAGCGGATATGGCATTCATATAAATGAAGCTTACATGCTTTCCCCTTTTGAAGGAGGAATAATTAACATTCCGGCTGTTTTGATTGTTATGATAATGTCCTTAATATTAATCCGAGGAACAAGGGAATCGGCATTTGTAAATGGAATTATTGTTCTATTAAAAGTTACAGTTGTACTAGTTTTTATTGCTGTTGGATGGCAATATATAAGACCTGAAAATTATACTCCTTATATACCTGAAAATACTGGTAAATTTGGAGAGTTTGGTTTTTCAGGAATCATTAGAGCTGCAGCGATAGTCTTTTTTGCTTACATCGGTTTTGATGCTGTATCCACTGCAGCTCAGGAAGCAAAGAATCCAAAAAGAGATATGCCTATTGGAATTTTATTATCATTAGCTATTTGTACAATTTTATACATCCTGTTCGCTCACGTTATGACGGGAGTTGTCAACTATCAGGCATTTGCCGGAAAAGACGGAATTGCACCTGTAGCCATTGCAGTTGAGTCAATGGGCAATATAGGAGCAAATGGAATGATTACGCCTGCTTATCCATGGTTAAATAATGCTATTTTACTTGCTATACTTGGAGGTTATGCTTCTGTAATTTTGGTGATGCTTATGGGTCAAAGCAGAGTATTTTTCTCTATGAGTAAGGATGGATTAATGCCAAAAGTATTTTCTGAAGTGCATTCAAAATTCAGGACTCCGGCAAAAAACAATTTATTATTTATGGTAATTGTGAGTCTTTTTGCTGCATTTGTTCCTGCAAGAGTAGTAGGAGAAATGACAAGTATTGGAACTCTTTTTGCATTCATATTGGTTTGTATTGGTGTATTGATTATGCGCAAAAGAATGCCGGATGCGCCTAGAGCTTTTAGAACGCCACTTGTTCCTTTTGTACCTATTGCAGGTGTTTTAGTTTGTTTGTTTATGATGGTATTTTTGCCATTAGATACCTGGATCAGACTTATTGCATGGATGATGATTGGTTTTGATTTGTATTTATTCTACGGAATGAACAACAGTATTCTAAACAAAGGGAATTTTAGTGCAGGTAATTATAAAACAATTGCTTATTCAGGATTTGGAATGGTAATAGCTTTAGTTGTTGTTGCTTACATCAATCACCTGGATGCTAATGTAGACGGTAGTTTCCTATACTATTTCTCATTAGTTTTTGCAGCTATCCATGCCTTAATATTTGGCTATAGTTATACTAAATCGCGATAATAATTCTTTTTAATAAAAACAAAAGGCTGTAAGTAATAATACTATACAGCCTTTCTTATTTTAAAGTATATTTTACAAATCAAAAACAGAAGTTCTTTTGGCACGAACCAAGTCTTTTAAACGTATCCAGAAAGCTAAAGTAAGATAAACTCCAAAGCCTAATCCGACAGTGACAAACGAAATATAAATAAAAAACAGCCGAACACTTGTTACACGCATACCCAATTTATCAGCTAAGCGGGATGAAACCTGGAAGCCGTATTTTTCAAAAAAGAATTTAAGTCTTAAGATAAATGACATTTTTGCGAGTTATGAGTTACGAGTAAAAAGCAAAAATACAAAATTATCTAATCACATAAGCTCTAATTATTTTTCAACAATTCCATTCCTACAGCACATTTCATACATCCATTTGCATCACAATATTGACTTTTTAATTGTAATAAAGATTGCGTTTGAAATGCACTATTGCAGGAAACACCAAAAGATTTAAATTTTTCTATAATTGAATTTTTTTCAGGAGAGATCCCGTCTAAAATAGAAATCAAATCTTCAGCTACAGACTCATCTTTGGTTTTGGCATAGGCAAATTGCAAAGGCACAATTGTATTGATCACCAATAAATCTATAAATGAATTGGATAATGGTTTTGTTTTTTTAGGACTTTCTTTATCAAACTGATAATGGTTTTGCCAGTAATCTCCAGAACTAATATCAAACACTTTATAAATACTTTCAGCAGATTTCAATTCAATTATTTTTGAAAATAAATTTTGATGTTTATGATACAAATTGGCTAATTGTGAAAGCCTTATTGTTGGAAAATTATCCGGACGGTGCTTAAAAAACTGAACTTGTTCAATAAATCCCTTTTCTAACTGATACTTATGCAAAAGATAAAAATACCTGAATTTTAAATCTTTAAAATAAACATCTTCTTTATTCATATCCAATAAGCCAGTAAACCCAAAAAACAACGCTTCTAAATTTTCTAATTCAAAACTTTCTTTTCTAATAATCGAAAAAGGAATAGCTTTCGCCATTTGCAGGAAGGCATTTCCATTTGTATTTAAGCCAAAATTCTTTGCCAGCAAATAAAATAAAACTGCTTCCCAATCCTGATTGGTTTCTTTAAGCAATTCAAAAATAGATTGTGATTTTCTTTCTAAGCGTTCAAAAAACAAACGTTCCTGCCAATTTTTAAAAACAAAGTTGTGTACTTTGGCTATCTGTTTTTCACAATAAATCCAGGATTTAGGAGATTTGAGATTATTATAATTAGAAATTGTTTCAGAAGAGACATATTTCTTTAAAACCAATACCGGAATTTCTGCATTATTTTTTCTGTAAATATCAGTATCATGTTCCCAAACTACATGCAAAATAACATTTTCATAAGCAGGATCTTTTTCGTGAAGATGCAAATACCAATCAGAAGATTTTAAATGTATTTCTACATTTCCTGCCCACTTTTGATCTCCAATTTTTATTTGTGCATTAAAGAAATCAGGACCTGCAAGTTCTAAATAATTTCCTGTACTAATAATAGTGACATCTTCCTGATTTACCGTTTTTAGATTCAGTGTATCAAACTTTTTAAACTTCCACAGATAATGAAGAAAATCTTCTTTCATTTTTAGCCTTTTATATCGTTACAATATTCTAAAGTACTAAAAAATAGTATTAATATTACAAATAATAATGAATTTTATACTATATTATCTCAATAAATATAACTTTGCACAAGCTCTGGCATCTGATAAAGCCTCATGATGGTTAAGCTGTATTTTCATCTCACGGCAACAATCACTTAATTTCGTTGGCTTTAACCCTTTTGATTTATAGATTTTAACTGTGCATTCCCAGCGGTTAGCAATATTTAAATCTTCATAATTCAGTCCATAGAGAGCCATTGATTTGATTAAAACATTACGATCAAAACTTTCGTTATGTGCAACCACAACTCTGTTTTTTAATCGTTTCTCAATTTCAGGAAAAACCTGCAAAAAAGATTTAGCATTTATAGTATCCCTTGGATAAATACCATGCACCTGAATAGTGAAAGGATTGTATTGATTGTTTGGTGGTTTAATCAGCGTAACAAATTCATCAACAATAACACCATTTTCAACAGTAACAATTCCAACGGAGCAGGGATGATGGGCTGTTGCCGTTTCAAAATCTATAGCGGTAAACGTCATTCTTCTAATTTTAAAAAAAGCAAATTTAACGTTTTTGAACTGTTGTGTTTTCCGGAAAACAATTTATTTAGAAGAATTTTTAGAAAGGGTATCCTATTGCAATATTAAAAATTAAATTATCTTTTCTCCATGGACCACTTCCAAAATCAATATCATCAATCACCCATCTTTCATTTTCCGGCAAATAAGGTTTTCTTAGCGGAAAAGCCAAATCAGTTCTCAAAACAAGGAAAGACAAATCAAATCGAAGTCCGGCTCCGGCTCCTACCGCAATTTGTTTCATGAAATCTTTGGTAATTTCTGCTCCCGGCTTATCAGGATCAGCATTTAAGAGCCAGATATTTCCTGCATCTATAAATAAAGCACCTCTAACAATGCTGAAAAGTTTTGCTCTGTATTCGGTGTTAAATTCCAATTTTAAATCGGCAGACTGATCCGGTAAATAGGTACTGGTAGGCTCTGCTTTAAAAGTTCCCGGACCTAATGATCTTGCCCTGAAGGCACGAATACTATTGGTTCCTCCCACAACAAATTGTTTGGTTGTAGGCATCGTTGTAGAATTTCCATAGGCATATCCAGCACCAAGAATAATTCTGCTAGCCAATTCACTATCCTTTCCCAGTTTCAAATAATGCCTGAAATCTGTTTTGATTTTAACATATTGACTAAACGGAACATCCAAAATAGATTTTTGGTTATCCTCTTTAACATTGGCACCAGTTACCAAACCTGTAATATTGCCTGCTAAATCTAATTCTCCATTGAAATAGAATGTATGTTTTCTACGCTTTTGCATCGTATTCGTAAACGTATATTGGTAAGTGGGTCCAAAAATCAATTGCTTTTCAATCACCCTCCCCAAGGCGTCATTATCTTTTATATCGGCCAGATATTCCGGTGTTACATTATTGGGACTTACATAGGTAATGTCTACAACATTCAACTGATGTTCTTTTCGGATATTTTCTTTCCATAAATAGCCAAGAGAGGCATTAAATGAATTGAGCGAGTAAAGCTCTGTTCTGTTTTGATATTCGTAGCGCAATGTCGCTTTCGTTCTTGGTACAAATCCGCTTGAGCCTTCAATGTTAAACGGAGTAATAAATCTTGGCCAGGTTAAACTTGTTTCTGCTCCCAGTTTGTAAATGTTATTTCCTTTATTTTGACCTGCCAGCTGAAAATCAGCACCGCCAAAAACGGATATAGTTAGTAATTCGGCACCTCGAAATAAGTTTCTGTTGTTCCAGTTCACATTGAGTTCAGTACCGGTATAACTTGCCGAATTGGTTTTTCCTAAAACCTCAACCCTAATAAACTTCTTAGGCAACAAAGTCAGATAATAATACGAATCCAGTGATTTTGGTATGCTGTCGGAAACCCTGAATTCATTTTTAACAAAACCGAAAGTTCCCAGATTCACAAAACGATTCAAAGTAAGGTTATGATCTTTTCTATTGTACAAATCACCTTTTTGAAAATAAATGGCACGATCAAAAACACGCGGATTAAAAGTATCCGCTGTATCAATGATAGTGTAATCTTTATATTGAACAATATCTTCTTTTGTATATTGAACACTGTCTTTAGAAACCGTAAAATTAGGATAAACAACGATTTTATTAATCTTATACGCAGTAAGTGCTTTAGGAGGTGCATCTGCTTTTATAACCAGCCTAACATTTACTTCATGATCCCCTTTACTGCTATCCACCTGAGCTAAAATATAATCCGGATTAAAATAGAAGTAACCTCGTTCTTTAAGTCTTGCATCTATCCTTTCTCTTTCAGCTTTTATTACATCCAAATCATAAGGATTTCCTACTTTCAGTAAACTTCTTCGGCTTGATCTTCCAATTATTCTGGACATTGCTAAAGAATCATCAGGAAAAATTACACTTTTTATGATGTATTGCTTTCTGGGAGTAACTGTATATTCTGCTGTAACTCTTTTATTTTTAGCAGTAGAATCTGCACTGACACGAGCCTTAAAATAACCTCGGTTTTCTGCAAAACTTCTTAAAACTGATGAATTGTAATCTAAGTCAACCTGACTAAAAAGTACAGGTGCTTCCCCTACTTTATTGCGCAGCCAATACCGAATTCCTTTTTCTTTTTTTGGTTCACCTGCCAAATTATAAATCCATAATTTAGGACGCAAACCTAAAATTTGCTTAGTTGGTTTAGGACGTAATAAATCCTTTAATTCTTTTTCGAGTGCTTTTCTGTCTTTCTTTTTAATCACAGAATCTTTTACCGTTACCGAAGCTCCGGTGTATAATAATTCTCCTTCTGCCAAATATTTGGTATTGCTGCATCCAAAAACAAAAAACAGGGAGAGCACTATACAATATTTCATATATCTGTTTTCCATATTATTATGTCTTTTGCTCATTTCCTTCAATTTGTTCTTTCTGGTTTTCTTCTAATTTTTCTTTTTCCTTTTCTTCTTTCTCTCTCTGTTTTTTCTTTTCATTACGCAGTTTTTCTTCCCTGATCATTTCTTTTTCTTCTTCGCTTCGATGAAAAAGTTCACGGAATTTATTGTAGCTCATCGTAATGATAAAAGCAACTCCAGTTTCGATAACCTGACCTTCTACCGCAACCTGATACTGGTTTTTTCGATAAGCACGAACCATGTAGCGGCCATCTTTGGTCAGTTGGTAATCCAACGCAACATCTCCGGCAATATTTGTACTTTCTTCGTTGGCACGCTCCTGACCTTCAACTCCAAAACTGCTTCCAACCGAAACTTTCAATCTGTCATTAAGGAGCTTTTTAGAAACACCAACATTTAAATCGGTTCTGTTTTCTCTTGTACCTGTAGTATAATCATCTGTTGATTCCAGATCAAATTCCAATTGAACGCCTTTGATCAAATCTCCGGCTAAATCATTTAATTGCTGAGACAATATTTTACTTACACTTTGTCTCGCTAATGATTCACCGCTGGTTCCTCCGCTTTCACTGGCAAAAGGATTTTCTCCAATAAATCGATTTAACAATAAAAGAGCAAAAACCTGTTTGTTTAATTCTGCCGGTTCTTGTCGCAATTGCTCTAGCTTAGCTCTTGACATATCCACGACATTCGATGATACACCATAATTGCCTTCCGGAAGTATAATATCAAAGGTAATTTCAGGCTTCAGCAATTCACCTTTCATTTTTAAATGTGTCTGAAATGGAATTTTCTGCTTAAACGTATTTTTTTCTGTTCCACTCATGGTTCCCAACTGATTTCCTAATAAATCGATTGGTGCCGTTTCGACTTCATAAATAGCTGTAATATTTAATGTTGCCATCGTTGGTTCCCCATTCCAGATTATGGAACTTCCTTTCTGAATGTTGAACTTTCTACGAATCATATTGAAATTCATTTCATACGCACCATCAGAGAATTCATATTTACCAGTTAACGTTGTTTTCCCTGACGGATCAATTCCTCCGGTAAGCTGTGCTTCACCTTTTAAGTTAAGGTAATCTCCATTTCCTTTATCGATAACCAATGTCAGTTCCGCTTCCTTATCAATTGTAATATCAACACTCACGTCCATTCCTTTTAATGCAGACTGGTTCAGTTTGTTCTCCATCTCAACCGTCTGTTGAAGGTATAAATTATCTTCATTCACAAACTCAACAATTCCTTCACGATCTGCAATTGAAGGATCTGATTGTGGCAAAACAACAGAAAATTTAGTTTCTTCGTTGATTTTGATATTTCCTCCAATAACCGGACTGTCTAAAGTTCCTTTGATGTTCAGTTTTGTATCCAAAAACAAATCTCCGTAAAACAAATCATTGTCAGCCGCTTTAGAATTGATAGCTCTAAAGTTATCTGCTGTTATGGTCAGGCCAAAATTATAATTCTTGAAATCAGGAGACTGAATGGTTCCGTCTACAGATAATTCGTTATCGTTTTCATCGTTCAGCGTGAATTTATCAAAAGTGATGACATCATTATTGAAAGTAATTTTTTCCTGATCTGTTTTAAAATAAGAATTGAGTTGTGTAATTCTGAAACCGGTATCATTAAAATTCAGTTCACCTGAAACTTTAGGACTTGACGTTTTACCAACAATTTTAAAATTTCCGGATAAAAAACCTGTTCCTTCGGTAACATTTTCCATCGTAAAGCCCTGAATACTTTTAATAGTCAGTTTATTAATATCGACATTAAAATCTAAATCACCATCGTTGATTCTGTAATTTCCGTTTACATTTACGTCATTTTCCTGTCCGGTCAGCGTAACATTTGCTGCCAATACATTATTGGTTTTATTATCTACTTTTACTGTAATATCTCCAACTGGTTCACCTCTGAAAGCAAAGTCATCGATTTTTAAATCTGATGTAAAAGTTGGACTGGTCATTACGTTTTCGACAACGGCATTTCCGTTGATCAAACCCTGCATCAATAATTTATCTTTTTTGACCATATTAAGGATGGTCTCAATTTTAAAGTTAACAAAGTCAACCTGCAATGGTGCATTATTCTGCGTTCCCTGAGATTGAATTTTCAATTCATTTCCAGCATTTGCTAAATAAAACTTATTGATATAAAGTCGTTTATTTCCAAATTCAACGGCATTCTCAGGATCGATATTCCATTTGTCATAATTCAAAACGAAATTTTCCGCATCGATTTTAAGGATGTTTTTAGAGTCTTCTGCTTTGAATACGCCGGCAATAAAATATTGCTGTTTTTGTTTTGCATCCTGAACTTCAAGTGCGTAAGTCAAATTATTGTTCTCAACTTTTCCGGATAAACTAGTAAATGGAACTTTGATAGAACCGCTTTCAATCGTTGCCACAGAAACCATATATTCCAAGGCATTTTCTTTGGCTTCGATATTGATTTTTCCGTCTGCAATTGTATTTGTTCCGTAAACAATTCTCGGAATCGTTCCTTTTACTTCTAAAGTATCGGTTACATTATTATATTTTCCGGTAATATTGATAGGTTCTAAACCCGTTAATTTCGGAACCAGTTTGAAAAGTATCGGATCGTTATCAATTTTTAATTTAAAAGTCAATCGCTGTTCATCAGATTCTCCGTTTACTTTTGGATTTTTTAAATCAATGTATTTTGATAATGATTTTTTGATCGCAGAAGACAGTGTTGTCAATTTGTATTTTCCATCTACTTCAGCTTGTAAAAACTGAGAAGATATTTTGATATTGTTTCTTGTATTGTCTGAAAAAGCAATTACACGAACTGAATCCAGAACAATAGGTTCAGCATCCTGTAAAATCTGAACGTTCGAAAGAAACACTTTCCCGTTTAGGAAATCAGGATTACTGTTGGCAACATCTGCGTCAATATTTCCACGCAATTTCATCGGACCCGCATGAAGATTCAGTTTTTCCAAATCGGCAATATCCAGATTCAATTTTAATTTGATTGATGGATATTTTTGCTTTGTATTTCCGCTGGCTACCAAATTAAAATTCAAATTCGGGTCTTTCATTCCTGATTTTACTGCAAAAGATCCGTTTTCTATATTTCCTTTTAAAGCTAAATCTCTATACGTGTATCTGTTGAAAACTGCTTTCTGAACAATTCCGTCCAATTCTGCCTGAGCCGTTTTCGGATCCAGACCTTTTCCTTTTACTTTTGCTTTAAGCGTAATTTTTCCGATGGAATCGTTTTTAATCAATCTTCCTAAATCGAAATCTAATAAATAAACGGTTGCGTCGTATTTCTCTTTTTTCTTCACTCGCTGATCAAATAAAGCATCCACTTTGGCATTTCCAAAACTGCTGTTTAAAGCCAGATTCGTTTTGAAATTCTGAACTGATCCTTTAAATTTTCCATTTAAATTAAATTGAGAAGGCAACTGAATATTCTTCGGAATAGTTCCGGCAGGCACAAAAGAATATACATCTTTTGAAGTGCTTGACAGTTTCCTGATATCCAAATCGTAATAGGCTTTTTGAGCATCAGGCAAACCGGTAATTTTCCCCGAAAGGGAAACTCTGGTTGTTCCTATTCCGTTCATTTCGAACAACGGAATGTTCAGGTTTTTTATTTTCCCATTTAAACGTGTATTCAAGTATAGAACTGCATTTGGATTGTCCTTAAACGGATTTGTTTTTTGTAAATCAGGTGCAAACAATAAAACATCCTTAAAGCCAACTTTTGAATCTTTCAGATTAGCATCCACAGAAAGGTTGGCAAGGTCTTTTTGTAATGACGCAAGTGAGGAATATTTTAGCTTAATTTTATTTTGTAAAAGTGTTTGGGGAGTTCTTACATACAAATTATCCAGTGTAGCGTTTTTAGGCCCGTAAAAAAAATCGGTTTTTAAAGACTGAATATTCAATCCTCGTTTTTCATTGGCGGCAAGCGATTTTATATTTCCGGAAATCGTGTCATTCCCGTAATATAATTTTTCTGCTTTAAGATTGAATTTACTCAAATCCAGATGACTGTAATCAATTCCTTTTTGAGTTGGTTTTGATTCCGTATTATCAAATTTGAAAGCGATATTTTGAATATCAACATCCTTTAATTTTACCTTCCATCCGGTTTGTTTGATAGATGTCGAATCCAAACTAGGAGTTTTCAGTTGCTTATCTTTTGCCCCTAATCTTAAATTTCCTTTTAGATCTTTTAATTCAAAAGCATCAAAATCCAATAGCTGTTTGTTTAAATCAACTTCATTAACGGATAAATTCAAATTCCCGAGTTTTATTCCTGAGTCTAATTTTGAATCTTTGTTATCATAGGAAACATCAATTTTTGACAGACGTATTTTATCTAATTTTAATTTGAAGTCTTTCCTTTTCGAAATGGTATCAACTGTTTCAACAGAAACTTCGGCAATTTTTTCAACAGCATCCTGATCCAATACCAACTTCAGTCCGTTTAAATTAATATTTGGAATATCAAAGTTCATTTTATCGAGATCAAATTCATTAAAGTTCGTGTCAAAATGTGTCAGTTTTACTTTTACATCATTTTTAGCAAAATCATCTTTAAAATTAAAATTGACATCATCCAGATTTACTTTTACAACAGAAATTTTAAAAGGTTTACTATTTGGATCTTTTGGCTCATTGGAGTCGAAAGCTTTAATAATATAATCAAAATTAAAAACACCTTCTTTGTTTCTGTAAATATTGGCATTCACATTTTCAAGTGAAACTGAATTGATTTCAAGTTCACTGCTGATCAGTTTAAACAAATCTACATCTACTTCCAAACGCTTTCCTGCAAGTAAAGTATCCTTTTTTTGATCTTCAAAATAGAAACCTTCCAGAACTACCTCTTTTGGAAATTTAATAGCAATCCGGTCTAATGAAACTTTGGTTTTAATCTTTTTATGCAGATAAGTAATGGCTTTATCCTTTGCATAATTTTGAATGGATGGAATTTGAATTAAGATGGTAAGAAGTAATAATAGTGCAACAATTGAACCCACGAACCAAAGAAAGATTCGCAGTGTTTTTTTTAGATAATGAATGGACTTTTTATTCATACGCCAATAAACACATTAGATTAAATTGCATTACTACTAAAAGTGTATTTCTACAAGGTACAAAAATGTAATTTTTTAGCCTTAATAATTTACATAATTACACGCAATTATTCTAAAATTTACGTTCGAATAATTTATTCGCTTAAAATGATTTTTATAAAAATCAGAATTTAATTGACGGACATTTTTCTTCTAATTTACTTATTTTCAAATGAAGATTGGATAAGAATTTTTGATGCTGCTCAGATTCCGGATTGAAACTTCGATGACGAAGACTTTTTTGAATTTCCATAACTTCCTGCATAGTCGAAATACTGCTTTCAGAAACATAATTTTCAATAAATCGCTGCCAGATATAATCAATTGCTACCTGATTTGGATGTAGCATATCATCAGCATAAAAACGGTAATCACGCAATTCATCCATCATAATTTCATATGAAGGAAAATAGTTGATCGCTGATAATTGATCATTGATGATTGAATGCAGAGATGTGAATAAATGGGACTTGCTTAATTGATTTTCTGTAAAACCGTCTTTAGTATGGCGAACCGGTGAAATGGTAAAAATAAAATTTATATCTGGATTTAAAACCTGAATTAAATTGATTGTATTCTGGATACTTTTGTGAATAACATTTACAGATAATAATTCTTTTGAGAATTGTTTTTGCGGTACTTTATGGCAATTGGCAACAATTTGTTCAGATTCAATATTTCTGTAAATCCAGGAAGTTCCATAAGTAATAATGATGTGACTCGATTCTATTAAATACTGGCTGGTTACCTCAATTGCTTTATTCAAAGACTCTAATAACTCTTCTCTGTCCGAATTGCTCAAATCTGAATGTACTTCATAGCAATGCCAGCGCTCGTTATGAAAAAAAACATCTTTTTCTGTGAATAATTCCTGTTTGACAACTCTTTCAATAATTCGTTCTATTGAAACCGGATTAAATATAATTCCGAATGGATTTGTGATATTCTGAAACTTAAAATAATCGAATTTATCAGCCATATTTTCTGCAAAACAAGATCCAATAGAGATTAACTTCGAATTATAATCGATTGGATTAGTATTTTTAAAAATTGGAACTTGGGTTCTGAATTGCATAAAAATTTTCTATTTAAACAAAGCTACAAAGAATTTAGTTTTAGAATTTAACTAATTTGAAAAACTAGAAAATACTTGTACTAACTTTAAAATCTGTAAAATAATTAACATTGTTAAATTAACTTTTTAATATACACAAATCAGCATTACAAACCCAATCTATTCACTACTTTTGCATCTTGCTTTTTAAATTATCATCCAAATATGAAATTATTATATTCTTACATCATCAAACACAAAATATTATTATTTTTTGCTTTGATTATGGCTACCATAAACATTTGTTTCAGTTTATCAGACTCTATTATTACCGGTAAATTAATGCAGGATTGTGGCGTTGGTTTAGCAAAATACAAAGGAAACGAGATGGCATTTATCAAATCATTGTCTTTCTGGCTTGGACTATCACTGGGAGCCGCAATGATTTCGAGAATTACCAAAAACTTCCAGGATTATTTTACTAATGTGGTTATTCAGCGAACTGGCGCCCAAATGTACACTGATGGAATTAAAAAATCTCTTGATTTGCCATACGCTGAATTTGAAGATCAGCGAAGCGGTGAGACCTTAAGTAAGTTAACTAAAGTACGCTCTGATTCTGAAAAATTAATTACATTATCAATTTCCTTAATTTTTCAAACCATTATTGGATTCATATTTGTAATCGTTTATATAGCCCAGATAGATTATCGTATTTCGATTATTTTTTTAATCACAGCTCCGATTATAGCATTAGTGAGTTCCTATTTAGGAAAGAAAATAAAAATTGTTTCCCGAAAAATTGTCAACCAGACTAATGCACTGGCAGGGTCTACGACTGAAAGTTTAAGAAATATTGAATTGGTAAAAAGTCTTGGACTGACCTATCAGGAAGAAAAACGTCTGAATCTCAATACTTTTAAGATTTTACAGTTTGAATTACAGAAAGTCCGTTTTATCCGAAGTTTGAGTTTTATTCAGGGAACGACTGTTCATTTTTTAAGAACCTGTGTCGTTTTTACTTTATATTATTTCTTATTTGGAGATAAAATCATCATAGGTGATTTGCTGACGATGGTCTTTTTTACTTTTTTCATTTTTGGCCCTTTACAGGAATTGGGGAATTTCATTATTACTTTAAATGAAACTAAAGTATCAATGGAGAATTTCAAAACCTTATTGAGTGCCCCGAAAGAATTCCGCCCTAAAAATCCTAAGCATGTTGGTGCAATTCAGTCGTTACATTTTACCAATGTCAGTTTTCAGCATAAAACGGCCAAATTTAAAGCAGTCGAGAATATCACTTTCGACATCAAACAAGGAGAAACTGTCGCTTTTGTTGGCCCATCAGGTTCCGGAAAAACGACTTTAGTCAAACTATTGGTCGGATTGTATACCCCTGCGGAAGGAAATGTACTGTATAACAATATTGACTCAACTGAAATTGATTTACTGGATTTACGAAAACAATTAGGATTTGTAACTCAGGATGCACAGCTCTTTTCAGGTACAATCCGTGAAAATTTATTGTTTGTAAAACCTAATGCAACAGACGAGGATTTACATGATGCCTTAAAAAGAGCCAGCTGCGAAAAATTATTAATTCGTGCCGAAGACGGATTAAACACCACAATCGGTGAAGGCGGAATTAAAGTTTCAGGTGGTGAAAAACAACGCTTATCAATCGCCCGGGCTATTTTAAGAAATCCAAACTTGTTGATTTTTGATGAAGCTACTTCTGCTTTGGATTCAATTACAGAAGAAGAAATTAATGCTACAATCCGAAATATTTCAGACACAAACAGAATCACGGTTCTAATCGCACACCGATTATCTACTGTAATGCATGCGGATAAAATATTTGTACTGGAACAGGGAAAAATTATTGAACAGGGAAAACACGAAGATTTAATTTTGGAAAAAGGTTTGTATTATGCTATGTGGCGCCAGCAGATTGGAGAACGTAAATAAGAACAATAAAAAAGCCCTTTCATATTTGAAAGGGCTTATATTTTATAATTTATTTTCAATTAATAAGTATACTCATAGATTTCATCTCCCTGTACTGATTTAATCAAATAATTATCACTATTATAGGTGTTTTCATAAGTAGAAGTACCCGTATTAACTCCTCCCTTATTTTCTGTTATTTTTGATATATTATTAACTGTGTTAACTTCCTGATCAAAAATACCGGAATCTAATAAGAAAATATACCCTGTTATACTTTTAAAAGGATTGTTTTTAGAGTCATACTCAACTGTATTTACTGAATCATTAAATTCAGCTTTAATTATATTCCCATTAGCATCTAAAGTCAGTATACTGCTTGAATCTATTATTTCTTCGTTAGTTTTTGGATTAATTAAAACTGTAATAGTCGAAATTGTTCCATTAGGATTATATTTATAAGTCTTTCTTCTGTATGATTCGCTTTCTGATGAAGTTTCTAAAAAGGATATTAATTTATTATTTTCATACGTGAAAGTTGTAGTCGTTGAATATTCTTCACCCTCATCATTTTCAGTATAGATTGCTTTTGTTATCAGATCCCCTGTATAAGTAAAGACTGTTTTCGAGCCGTCTTCATAATTTAAACTATCAATTTTGTTTCCATCATAGGAATACTTGATCGTACTGTTTTCTCCAGGCTCAGAACCATTTGTATAGATTTCAGTTTGAGGTAAAAGTGATTTTTCTTCAGATGAAGATTCTTCATTAGTACAAGAAGTAAGTACCAAAGTTAAGGCACTAAATAAGCATAAAATTCTTTTCATTTAAGTAGGTTTTGTTTATTAAAAATTTCCTACAAATGAAGTGAAATCAAAACAAAAAACCTAACCTATTCTAAAATAAAAGACCCAAAAAAGCGCTATGTTTTTTTGGGTCTTTATTTTTTGTAATAATCAGTAAATCAGCGATATATATAAAATTATTTTACAAAATCAACTGCGTGAGTTAAAGCTTCCTCTATTCCGTTTACATTTTTACCTTTTCCGGAAGCGAAGAAAGGCTGTCCTCCTCCATTTCCTTCAATATATTTTCCTAATTCTTTGATTACTGCATTCGCATTTAAACTTTTGTCTGCAACTAATTCTTTTGAGATATAACAATGAATATTTGGCAGGCCATCTTCAATAGAAGCTAAGAATACAAATGAATCCGGTTTTGAACTTCCTAAACCAGAAGCTAAATCTTTAGTCGATGCCATGCTTAAATCTACTTGTTTAGCAAGGAAATTTACGCCGTTTATTTCTTGAAAATCTTTTTCTAATTCAGATTTTAAAGCGCCTACTTTTTCTTTTAGTAATTGCTCAATCTGTTTTTTCAGCTTGGCATTATCATCCTGAAGTGAAGCAACAGATTTTAAAATATCCTGTGGATTTTTTAAGGTCTCTTTTATTTCAGCTAAAGTATTCTCCTGATTTTTATAGAAACTTTTCACCGCATCACCTGTAATTGCTTCAATACGACGAATTCCAGCCGCTACTGCACCTTCAGAAATGATTTTGAAATGCCAGATTTCTGCTGTGTTTTTCACATGAATTCCACCGCAAAGTTCTTTACTGTCACCAAATTCAATCATACGAACATTATCTCCGTATTTCTCTCCAAACAAAGCCATTGCACCTTTATCTAATGCTTCTTTAATCGGAATATTTCTGTGTTCTACCAATTGCAGTTGCGCTTCAATCTGAGCGTTTACACTTGCTTCAACCTGACGTAATTCTTCATCGGAAACTTTAGAAAAATGCGAAAAGTCAAAACGCAAATAGTTCGGATTTACCAATGAACCTTTTTGCTCTACGTGAGTTCCCAGAAGGTTTCTCAAAGCCAAATGCATTAAATGCGTAGCTGAGTGATTTTTAGAAGTTGAACCTCTTAAATCGTTATTTACTTTTGCTGTAAAACCAGCTTCAATATTTTCAGGCAATTGTTTTGCAAAATGCAAAATCAAATTGTTCTCTTTTTTTGTATCAATGATTTCAATTGTTTCGTTTGCAGAAACTAAAGTTCCTTTATCACCAACCTGTCCTCCACCTTCCGGATAAAATGGCGTGTTGTCTAAAACGATTTGATACAAAATTCCGTCTTTCTTAGAATCCACTTTACGAATTCTTGTGATTTTTACTTCGTTTTCTGTTTTATCATAACCAACAAAAGTCTCCACATTTCCTGGAATCAAAACTGACCAGTCTTCTGTCGAAACTTCAGATGCAGCACGAGAACGTGTTTTTTGTTTTTGTAATTCAACTTCAAATTCTTCTTCATTATAGGAGAAACCTTTTTCTTTTAGAATTAAAGCTGTCAAATCTTTTGGAAAACCAAATGTATCATACAATTCAAAAACCTTAGCACCAGAAACCTCCGGACCGCCAGTTTGTGCAATTACATTATCCAACAACTGTAAACCCTGATCCAAAGTTCTTAAGAAAGAAGCTTCTTCTTCACGAATTACATTGGTAACCAATTGTTGCTGTGATTTGATTTCAGGAAAAAATTCTCCCATTTGATTCGCTAAAACTTCAACCAATTTGTTGATAAAAGGTTCTTTTGTGTTTAAGAAAGTAAATCCGTAACGAATAGCACGACGTAAAATTCTACGAATTACGTAACCAGCTCCCGTGTTAGATGGTAATTGACCATCAGCAATAGCAAAAGCCACAGCACGAACGTGATCTACAATTACGCGAATCGCAATATTAGTTTTGTTTTGTTCTTCTGAGATGTTTTTTACTTCGTCAGATGTATATTTTAAACCTGTAATTTGTTCAACTTTCTCGATAAGCGGGGTAAAAACATCCGTATCATAATTTGATGTTTTTCCTTGCAAAGCCATACACAAACGCTCAAAACCCATTCCGGTATCAACGTGTTGAGCTGGTAATTTTTCCAAAGAACCATCAGCTTTACGGTTGAATTCCATAAATACATTATTCCAGATTTCAACCACTTGCGGGTGATCGTTATTTACTAAACTTTTACCAGAAACCTGAGCTTTTTCTTCTTCTGAACGTAAATCCACGTGAATTTCAGAACAAGGTCCGCATGGTCCCTGGTCACCCATTTCCCAGAAATTATCTTTCTTGTTTCCAAGAATAATTCGGTCTTCATCAATTAATGTTTTCCAGATATCCCAAGCTTCCTGATCAAACGGAACATTATCTTCCTTGCTTCCTTCAAAAACAGAAACATAAAGGTTTTCTTTTGGAATCTTATATACTTCTGTCAATAATTGCCATGCCCAGTTGATGGCTTCTTTTTTGAAATAATCTCCAAAAGACCAGTTCCCCAACATCTCAAACATGGTGTGGTGATAGGTATCAAAACCAACATCTTCAAGATCGTTATGCTTTCCTGAAACACGAAGACATTTTTGCGTATCAGCTATCCTTTTACTTTTTGGCGTTCCGTTTCCTAAAAAATATTCTTTAAACTGGGCCATACCCGAATTATTGAACATAAGGGTTGGATCATCTTTAAGAACAATTGGAGCAGATGGAACAATTAAATGTCCGTTGCTTTTAAAAAAGTCCAGAAACTGTATACGTACGTCTTGTGATTTCATATTTTAATTCGAAATGTAATAATGTGATAATTTGATAATGTGTTCATTAGATAATTTACTTAATCTCAAAATATGATACCTGATATTTTTTAATCAGAAATTTAAAGTCCAGACAATAAATTTCCTTTTTAATACATTATCTAATTATCAAATTGACACATTATCTAATTTGTTTAATTCTTGAAAAAAAGCTTCGAACAACTGAAACATTTATTAAATTTGTTCGACTAACTTTTTTACAGTGTGCAAAAATAGGGTATTTTAAAATATGGCGAAAGTAAAATATTATTACGATTCAGAAAATCTGGCCTATAAAAAAATAAAGACTAAAAAGCGGACTAAATTGGGGTTTGCAATTTTGTTTTTAGTAGCTTCGGCATTATTTGGATTTATTGTATTTGTCGTTCTGATTAATACACCTTATTTTGAAACGCCAAAAGATCGTTTACAGGCACGAGAAATTGAGAACCTGAAATTGCAATATGCCATTTTAAACAAAAAAATGGATGAAATTGATGATGTAACTGAAGCTATAGAAGAAAGGGACAATAATATATATAGGGTGTATTTTAACAGATCTGAAATTCCGGATTCTATTCGGAAAGCCGGTTTCAAGGATATGAAAAGATATAAGGATCTGGAAGGTTATAACAACTCAAAACTGGTTCTGAATACAACAAAACGAATTGATCAATTATCAAAACAATTAGCGATTCAGTCTCAATCTTTAGATGAAATTTTAAAATTAGCCAGTACCAAAAAAAATTTATTATTAGCTATTCCGGCAATACAACCAGTTCGAAATGAGAATTTAAAACAAATGGCGTCAGGTTTTGGATACAGGATTGACCCTTTTACCAAAGTTCGCAAGATGCATAATGGAATGGATTTTGCTGCCAATACAGGATCGCCTATATATGCCACAGGAGATGGAATTGTAGCAAGGGCTGACAACTCTGCTTCCGGTTACGGAAATCATATTGTAATCCGTCATGGTTTTGGATATGAAAGTCTATATGCTCATTTAAGCAAGTACAATTGCAGGGCGGGACAACATGTTAAACGAGGAGATGTTATAGGATACGTAGGAAGTACCGGAAGATCAGAAGGACCGCATTGTCACTATGAGGTACATAAAGACGGAAGGGTTGTAAATCCGCTTAATTTTTATTACGGAAACATGTCGGCTGAAGAATATGTGGCTATTTCAAAATTGGCCAATCAGGAAAATCAATCATTAGACTAATATCAAAAATATTATGTCAATAAAACAGAAAAGTAGAAAGCATGCATATTGAACTTTCAAAAGACAAAAGATATTACAGCATTGGTGAAGTTGCCAGGGCATTTAATGTCAATGCTTCTTTAATCAGGTTTTGGGACAGTGAATTTGACATTTTAAAACCCAAAAAGAATGCGAAAGGCAACAGAATGTTTACGCCAGACGACATTACAAACCTTCAATTGATTTATCATTTAGTCAAAGAGCGCGGTTTTACTCTTGAAGGTGCCAAAACACATTTGAAAGAAGGACAAAAGAAAATATTAGATAAATTCGAAATAATACGTAAATTAGAAACCATAAAAACACAATTGACAGACATTAAAAACGAATTGTAATTAAAATAAATTTATAAATAAACTTAAAATAAACAGAGATGAAAAAATGGTTAATCCCCGTAGGAATTATTGTTGCACTGATTGCTATTATAGCATTTTGGTCAATTGGAATTAAAAATACTGCTTTACAACACAGTCAGGCTGTTAATAAAGAATGGGGAAATGTTAATACTGCCTACCAAAGAAGAAATGATCTTATCGGAAATTTAGTTAATACCGTAAAAGGAGCTGCTGATTTCGAAAAATCTACTTTAACAGCAGTAATTGAAGCCCGTGCAAAAGCAACTTCTGTAACAATTGACCCTTCAAATGTTACTCCTGAGCAGTTAGCACAATTCAATCAGGCACAAAGCGGTGTATCTTCATCATTATCAAGATTATTGGTTTCTGTTGAACAATATCCAACCTTAAAAGCAAATGAGAATTTCTTAAAGTTACAAGACGAATTAGCGAGTACAGAAAACCAAATATTGACCGCAAGAACACGTTTTAACGAAGCAGTACAAGTGTATAATGGTTATGTTTTAAAGATTCCTAACAACTGGTTCCTGAGCGAATACAAAGAAAAACCATATTTCGAAGCTGTAGCTGGTGCTGATAAGCCTGTTGAAGTAAAATTCTAAATTCTAAAATAATTTCAATGTCGAAAGTAGAAGATTTTTTAACCAAAGAAGAAGAACAAGAAATTGTTGAAGCTATTCGCGTGGCTGAAAAAAATACTTCTGGCGAAATTAGGGTTCATATAGAAAAAACAACTTCTAAAGCTCATTTTGACCGGGCTTTAGAAGTTTTTCATGACCTGAGAATGGATGAAACGCGATTACAAAATGGTGTTTTACTCTATTTTGCAGTTGATGACAAAAGTTTTGTTATTTGTGGCGACAAAGGAATAAATGATTTGGTTGCAAATGATTTTTGGGACTGTACCAAAGATATTATGACGAACCATTTTAAATCAGGTAATTTTAAACAGGGTATTGTTGAAGGTATTTTGAATGCCGGTCAACAGCTTAAGAAATATTTTCCTTCACAAGAAGACGATACTAATGAATTATCTAACGAAATCTCTAAAGGATAAAGAATGAAAATTTCCAAAAACAATAAATCCAGTTCAAGAGGACTTTTTCAATTTGCTTTTTTACTGATTACATTTTTCATCTGCAACAGTATTTTTGCCCAATTCGAGATTCCTAAGAAACCTGATTTCCAAACTTCGGTATATGATTATGGCAATGTTCTTAGCGCATCCGAAAAAACACAACTCGAAGAAAAACTTATCCGATATTCTGATTCTACTTCTACACAAATTGTAGTCATTACCATAGAAAGTCTTAAAGGAGAAGATGTCAGCCAATTAGCGACTAAATGGGCTCAAACCTGGGGATTGGGTCAGGCAAAGGAAGATAATGGTGTTATTATTTTATTGGCTAAGGCCGAAAAGAAAATCGCTATTAATCCTGGTTATGGATTAGAAGACAGGCTAACTGCTGGGATTGGCGGAACCATTATCCGAAATATTATTATTCCTGAATTTAAAGCCGGAAGTTATTATCGCGGTCTTGATAAAGGTGCTGATGCTCTTTTTGACGTTTTCACAGGTAAATATAAAGGAGAACGAAAACAAACAAAAGAAAAAGATTTTCCTATATTGCCCTTTATTATTATTGCCGTAATTGTAATAATATTAATCTCCCGCAACAAAAGAGGCGGTGGAGGAAATTCCGGCAATAATAGCGGTGGCGGACCTAGTTTGTTAGATGTTATTATTCTGAGTAGCCTGGGAAGAAGCGGTGGCGGATTTGGAGGTTTTGGTGGAGGATCATCAGGCGGAGGTTTTGGCGGAGGCGGTTTCGGTGGAGGCTTTGGCGGAGGCGGATTCTCTGGCGGAGGTTCTAGCGGAGGCTGGTAAATCAATAAAGTTTCAATTTTTTTTTAGTTTCATGTTTCAAGTTTGAGAATTTATAACTTAAATTTACATTTATAATTCAATTAGATGTTATCACACAAAGCAAAATATGCCCTGAAAGCCTTACTTTATCTGGCAGAACAAGATGAAGATCACATTTCTAAAACTATAGAAATTGCTGATGGCGCTAATATTCCAAAAAAGTTTCTGGAACAAATTTTATTAGATCTGAAACGTGGGCGTTTTGTGAGCAGCAAACAGGGAAAATTTGGCGGATATTATCTGATAAAATCAAAAAACGATATTACTTTGGCAGAAATCCACCGTTTGTTTGATGGTGCAATTGCACTTTTACCGTGTGCCTCTTTAAATTTTTATGAGCGTTGTACAGATTGTAAAACTGAGGATGAATGCAGTCTGCGTCACGGTTTAATGATTATTAGAGATGAAACTTTAAAGGCCATGCAGAACATTACAATAGCCTCATTAATAAAAAAGTAAAAAATATTTTTCTAATCCCTAGTAAATCTATAGAATTTATATTTATATTTGCAAAAATAATTTAACAAACCATTTACAAAATTTTAACTCATGAAAGTACATTTAAGTTTGTCAGGTGTAACAAATCTTTTGCAAAAACAAAAAAATATAAATTTCACTTCAGTGAAAAATAATTCATTTATGATGTGTATGTGTTGGTAAAAAAAATTTTAATTTAAATTCTACTAATCACATATAATTAATATAAAAAATGAAAAATCTATATACACTATCAACAATAACTTTACTTTTTTTCTTCACATTATCAACTTCTTACGCACAAAACATAGAAGGAACAGTTACCAATAGCGAAAACATACCTTTAGAAGCAGCCAATGTGGTTATAAAAGGAACAACTTTCAGTGTTATCACTGATGCCAGCGGAAAATTCATCATTGACTCACAGGGAAAATTACCTTTATCACTTTTAGTTCAGTACGTTGGATATAAAACTGTTGAATTATCAATCAGCACAATTCCGTCAACTCCTTTAAACTTTATCTTAAATGAAGAAAATGAACTTATAGAAGTTGTAGTTTCTTCAAGACGACGTATAGAAAAAGTTCAGGATATTCCAATTGCCGTATCTGTTGTAACTGGGAAACAGGCTGAGCAGGCTGGAGCATTTAACGTAAATCGTATTAAAGAACTTGTACCATCAGTACAATTATATTCTTCTAACCCAAGAAACACCGGAATCAACATCCGAAGCCTTGGATCTCCTTTCGGACTTACGAATGATGGTATCGATCCAGGTGTAGGTTTTTATGTAGATGGTGTTTATTATGCACGTCCGGCAGCAACAACTTTAGATTTTATTGATGTTGAACAAATCGAGGTATTACGTGGACCACAAGGTTCATTATTTGGAAAAAACACTACTTCAGGAGCTTTTAACATTACTTCCCGTAAGCCAAGTTTTACTTCTGGTGCAGACTTTGAAGTAAGTTATGGTAATTATGCTTATTTGCAGGCTAAAGCATCCGTAACAGGAGCCTTAAGCAAAAAAATAGCAGGCCGTTTATCTTTTTCAGGTACACAACGCGATGGTTTAATTGACAATGTTGCAACAGGAAGAGCTACAAATACATTAAACAATCAGGGAATCAGAGGACAATTATTATATACTCCATCTGAAAGAACCAATATATTATTAGCGGGAGATATTACGACTCAGCGTCCGGATGGATATGCACAGGTAATTGCTGGTGTTGCGCCTACCCAAAGAGCAGCTTATCGTCAATTTGATGCCATCATTGCTGATTTAAATTATCAATTACCAAGCAGAAATGCTTTTGACCGTAAAATCGATCAGGATACACCATGGCGTTCAGGACAGGATTTAGGAGGAGTTTCCCTGAATATTGATACAAAAATTGGAGAAGGAACACTTACTTCAACGACTGCCTGGAGATTCTGGACATGGGACCCATCAAATGACAGAGATTTTACTGGTTTACAAGTTCTTGCCAAATCACAAAATCCTGCCAGACATACACAAATTACTCAGGAACTTCGTTACGCAGGTAATATCACATCTAAACTAAGTGGTGTTGTAGGTGCATTCTTTATTGACCAGGAAGTAAAAATCAGAGGTACGGAAGAATCAGGTAATGCGCAATGGAGATTTTCACAATCACCTGTAAATTACACACCGGCTGGAGGTGTATCCACACCTGTACCATTAGCTAGATGGGCAGAACCAGGTCTTTTGGAAGGATACGGAATCAGAACAACAGCAGGAATCAGATCGACGAGTGCTGCAGTATTTGGTCAATTGGATTGGGCAGTAACTGAACAATTACATATCCTGCCAGGTTTAAGATATAATTTTGATAAAAAAGATGCCTCTTATCTACGTGAAACTTATGGAGGTTTGCAAACTACTGATCCGCAATTACTGGCTATTAAAAGAGCCGTTTACTCTAATCAGTCTTTTGAAGCAGATAAAGATAAAACAGACTTTTCAGGAAACATAACAGTTTCATATAAAGCTAACGATAAGATAAATGCTTATGTTACTTATGCAAAAAGTTATAAGCCAATTGGTGTAAATGTTGCCGGACTTCCTACTCCGGCTGCCGGACAGACTTTGGCAGATCTTGCCATCATCAAACCAGAAGATGTAAACCATTATGAGTTTGGAATTAAAACATCTCCCTTTAGAAATTCTATATTGAATCTGACATTATTCAATACTGATATTAAAGATTTTCAAACCAATGTTCAGGCAGCTGAACTAGGTGTAAACCGTGGATATCTTGCTAATGCTGACAAAGTACGTGTAAGAGGAGCAGAATTGGATGCCAGTTTTGTAATTAACAGACAATTTAGCGTTTACGCAGCTGCAACTTATACTGATGGTAAATATGTTAAATTTACTAATGCACCGCTTCCATTAGAAGAAACAGGATCTTCAGTAGCCTTTAAGGATGTTTCAGGATCTGATTTGCCTGGAGCTTCAAAATGGGCAGGATCATTGGGTGGAGAATTCACTAAAGATGCAAAATTCTTTAGCAATAGTGGGAAATTTTTCATTGCACTTGATTCATATGCACGTTCTGAATTTTCATCAAGCCCTTCGGCATCAAAATACCTTGTAGTTGATGGTTATGCCATCTTTAATGGTCGTTTTGGTTTCCGTGCAACTGATGGCTTATCTATTCAAATTTGGGGACGTAACCTTTTAGATAAGAACTATTATGAGCAATTACTGCCAGCAGGTGGAAATGCGGGACATTACGCAGGAGTTTTAGGTGATCAAAGAACCTATGGAATCACATTAAGATATTCTTTATAACAAAAAAATTGGTTAGGTAGTTAGTCTAAGCGGGATACATTTAAAAATGTATCCCGCTTTTTGCTTGATGCTAATTTCAATTTAATCACAAAATAGAATTCAAACACCATTTAAAATCAGGTTTACTTTTTAATAAATTCATCCGCATTTGTATATATTCGCAGCCTGAATTTATATAAAGTTTGATGAAAACTCTCAAAGCCGTTCTTTTTTTAGTATTTGTCAGCCAGATCTCGCACTCACAAATCCAAAAAAATATTGACCAGCAAACCTTAGGCTGGATTCGTTATTACAATATTCTGCCTTTGAGTGAAAAGTGGTCAATTCATTCGGAAATTGACAACCGTAGTTTTCTAAAACCTGTTCATCAAAATGTAATTGTACTAAGGATTCAGGGCAGATACAGAGCCAGCAAAATTGTAGATTTAGGCAGTGGTTTTGCCTATTTTAACGCTAATACCCAGAACCCTTATAACGATCCTGATTATTCCATACCGGAATATCGTGGACAACAAGATGTTACCTTTATCAATGAAATTTCCAAAATTACATTTCATAATCGTTTTCAGCTTGAAGAACGTTTTATTCAAAAAGCCACAAAAACAGAATTATTAGATGAATACTCTTTTTCTTTCAGGTTTCGATACAGATTACAATCTACATTTACCATCTGGCAGAAAGAACAACAAAGCTTAAAAGGAACCATTTCTGATGAAATCATGTTTAATTATGGCAAAGACAATAAAAAAAACACATTCGACCAAAATCGTATTTATGCTGCCGTACGCTATCATTTTACTCCTAATATCGGTTTGGAATTAGGTTACCTTAAAAACTTACAGCGAAGAACCAGTGGTGTAGATTTTTATGACAGGGATATTATTCGGTTTACTGTTTTTCATAAAATTAACCGTAAATTCTAAATTAAAAAAAAACCGAAATCAAATTACGCTTTGATTTCGGTTTTCTATTTTTAGACTTTCAGCTTTCGCTTTAAGCTTAAAAAATTATCCTCTTCTCCTGGCTCCTTTTTCTGAACCTGTGAAGTTTCCAATCTTATAGGCTAAAGAGAACATCACATAACGTCTTAAAACTGTATTTTCTTCATCACGGATTGAAGTTGCGGAAATTGTTCTCGTTGCACTAAGATTCTGGTTTAAAACATCATAAACTTTTACTTTTGCATATAATTTTTTATCCAGGAAACCATAAGACAGACTGGTATTCCATAAATAAAAATCTTTTTTAAATTCATCAGAAATATTGGAATTGTAAGTGTATCCAAAATCGTTTCCGAAAATCAAATTCTCCGGCCAATAGGTTGTTGCCTGAATGTTAATCCTGTGTACCACATTTGAGGTTGCATCCCTGGAATAATTTTCATATTTGGATTGGTTGTATGACAAATTATAAGAAGGCGCTACTGTTAGAATTTCCCCATAATCATATGATAAATAAACCTTTGGCGTAATAGAAGTGGATTTTGCATTGTATAAAACGGAATTAGTGAATCCTTTATCGAAAGAATATCCTCCATTTAAACCTAACCCGTATCTTAAGATATGCGCACCTGTCTTGATTTGCTGATTCCAATTGGCACCTATAGAAGCGTTATATATTCCTGAAATATTTACATAGGTTGTCGTTCTTTTTCCACTTTCGTCATATACAGATGTTGATACTATATCATCATTATAATAATCTCCTTTTATATATAGACTGTAGCCGGAACGGGAACGGAAATCGTAATTTCTAAAATTAAAGTTGATACTGTTCCTTTCTATCGGATTCAGATCAGGATTTCCGGTAATTGTATTTAATGGATTGATAAGATTTACAACTGGCATTAATTGTGTAGCAGAAGGAAGTGCATGCGAATAATCATATTTGAATGACAAGTTTTTAGAACGGCTGAACTTATATCTCAACAATGCAGTTGCAAAAGGAAGTGCATATTTTTTACTTAAGTCTATAGCATTATTTAAATATAATGAATGGTTATCAAAATTAATTAGGGAAGTTCTGCTGTCTAAATTCAGTGTAAATTTATTTTTCTGCAAAGTAACACCCACTTTTGGTGTAATCGAATTTTGTGTTGAATTGGTATAATTACTTAAGGCCAGATTCAAATCAGTATATTCCTCAGTTAACGGATTGAAATTAAAAGTCCTTTCATCGTTTGCTGATTTTTTCCAGTCGAAATCAGAACCAAACCTCACTCTTAATGAATCGGTTATAGGCTCCGTATATTCTATATCAGCAGAGTATGAATCGCTGGTGGTATTCTTTTTTGTATTTTGATTTCTTTCATCATCAGGTTTATTATCCTGATAAAAAATTGTTTCTGAAATATTTCTTGTATTGGAATCACTATCCGTGTTATTATTAGAAAAAACAAAGCTTAAATTCCTCGATTTTTTTTCAAAAGTCTTATTAAAATTGATTGCATTACCAAAACTTGTATTTTCACCTTCTGAATATGAATTAGAATTACTTTCGTTTAATAGATTACCATTCTCATCTTCAGATAAACTTGACGATTCAGATCTTCCGTTGGTACGTGATTGATTTAACTTTGGCGTAACTACAACTCGCATCGACGGATTTATTTTATATTCCAGTTCAAAGTTGACATTGTTTCCTGTGTTTTCATTTCTGGTTTTAGATTCAGCAGCTGTAATAATGTTTCCGGTTGGCAGGAAACTTTGCTGATTTGATTTGCTGTCATTTTCATTAATAATATTTGAAAAATTATAACTTCCCATTGCCAGAAGTTTTTCTGTCCAGTCATCAGAATAGTTTAATCCAACTAAATTTGACTGTGTAATCCCTTTTCCATTACCACCACCGCCACCGGAATTCCCGCCTCTGGTGTTATTTCTTCCGCCGCCCATACTATCAAAAACATCATCCATTGAAAATCCTGTAGAATTGATATTGTTAGATGCGGCCAGCAGGCTTATTTTCTGTTTATTATTAAAATAATTCAGATTCACATTTGCTTCATAACGTTCATCTGTACCGTAACCTCCCATCACTTTTCCGAAATATCCTTTATTTTTCTTTTCATCAATAGTAATATTAATACTGGAAAAATCAGAAGTGGATTCCTGTTTTGAAAGTTCTTCTTTTTTGGTTTTAAAATCAGAGACCTGTATCTTTTTAATGATATCTGCCGGCAGGTTTTTTAAGGCAATAGCTCCGTCCTTATCAAAGAATGTTTTCCCATTGACCAATACCTGATTGACCTCACGGCCGTTTACTGTTACTTTACCATCATTATCAACATCAAAACCGGGCAATTGTTTCAATAATGTCTCCACATTAGAATCCGGGCGGACTTTATAAGAAGCAGCATTAAATTCTAATGTATCTTTTTTAATTGTAATTGGAGCCGCTTCTGTTTTTATCACTACATCATTAAGCGCATTTATATTCTCAATCAAATATATTTTACCAAAGTCCTTACTTTCGGTAAGTCCTTTATATTCTTCAAAATACGTTTGATACCCCATATAATTTACCTTTAAAAAAACAGGCTTATCATATTTCTTGATGTTCATTCTAAAAGCACCATTTTTATCTGTCGTAGCGTATTCGATTACGGTAGAATCTTTGATAGTAGTAAAATAAACGGTAGCCAATTCTAATGGCAATTGTGTATTAACATCGAGAATTGTCCCTTGAACAGTGATGTCATTTTGGGCATTTACAGCAGAGACAAAAAGAAAAAAAAGCGATAAGAATGAATAAATCCTGTTCATAAATAAGGAATTGTTAGGTTAGTTAAATGGTTAGACTCAAAAAAACACAAAAGGTTTAATTGTAGTTTTTACATTTATTCAAATAGTATGCCATTAAAAAATAGTATTCAAAAAAAAGTCCCCAAATCTGGGGACTTTCATTCTTATTTTTCTCTGATATAAATATCGATCGGAACTCCTGAAAAATCCCAATTTTCCCTAATTTTATTTTCAAGATATCTTTTATATGGTTCTTTAACGTATTGCGGCATGTTGGCAAAAAACACAAACTGAGGCGTTAATGTTGGCAGCTGCATGCAATATTTAATTTTTACATATTTACCTTTTGTAGCTGGTGGCGGATACGCTTCAATTACCTTCAGCATAAATTCATTGAATTTAGAAGTCGGGATTCTTTGTTTTCTATTTTCAAAAACCTGAACTGTAGCTTCTAATCCTTTCAACAAACGTTGTTTCGTTAAAGCCGAAACAAATAGAATTGGCACATCTGTAAAAGGCATTAATTCTTCCTTGATTTTAGCTTCGTAATCACGGGTTGACATGGTATCTTTTTCAACTAAATCCCATTTGTTTACTAAGATTACAACCCCTTTACGGTTTTTCTCTGCCAGCCAGAAAATACTCTGATCCTGACCTTCAAATCCACGTGTGGCATCGATAACCAAAATACAAATATCAGCATGCTCAATGGCACGCACAGAACGCATCACAGAATAAAATTCTAAATCTTCCTTAACTTTTGCTTTACGACGAATTCCTGCAGTATCAACTAAATTAAATTCAAAACCAAAACGGTCAAATTTGGTATCAATTGCATCACGGGTTGTTCCCGCAATGTCCGTCACCATGAAACGTTCTTTACCAATTAATGCATTGATAAAACTAGATTTACCGGCATTCGGGCGTCCAACAACAGCAAAACGAGGTAAAACCACTTCTTCCTGAACTGGCTCAGGTTTTACCGGAAAAGATTCAATCAAAGCATCCAATAAATCTCCTGTCCCACTTCCTGAAATACTGGCAAATGTGAAATAATCACCTAAACCAAGGTTATAAAATTCCAGCGCGTCTTTTTCACGCATGGCATTATCTACTTTATTTACAGCCAATAAAACCGGTTTTGTTACTTTACGCAATAAGCGCGCAACAACATCATCCATTGGTGTAATTCCTTCTTCTACATCAACCACAAAAATAATAACATCTGCTTCATCGATAGCAAGCTCTACTTGTTTACGAATTTCACCTTCAAATACGTCATCAGATCCGCGAACATATCCGCCGGTATCAATTACAGAAAACTCTTTTCCGTTCCACTCGCTTTTACCGTAGTTTCTGTCTCTGGTAACTCCAGAAACCGAATCTACAATAGCTTCTCTTCTTTGTATCAGCCTATTAAAAAGGGTTGATTTCCCTACATTAGGTCTTCCTACTATCGCAACAATGTTATTCATTTTTGTAAATTTTAGATTTTAGATTTCAAATTTTAGATTTTTAGTTTCCTAAAAACCTAATCACTTGGAATCCAAAATGCTTTGTTTTAATTTTTTGCAAAGGTAGGTAAAAAAGTGGCTAAGTCGCTAAGTTTCTAAGCACCTAAGTTTTTTATTATTTTTCTTGTTATAATAAGGAGTATTTTCAGGAGCTGTTTCCCGCTGTCCTTCCAAATCTTTTATGCCGAACCCCGGCACAAAAGGATTTTCCCTCCCATCGGGGCTAGGGCTTTAAGGTATCAAGAACTTTTTCGTTTAAAATTTTAACCTATTACTCTTTTCTCAACCATCCCAATAGTCTGTCATTATCTATTTTATAATTCCCCTTTTGAGTTTCCAATGTGAAATTTTCTCTTGAACTACTAAATGGTCCGGGATTTTGCTGAATAATCTCAACCTCATCTTCAGAAACTTTTGAAATTATAGCAACATGTCCAAATCTGTTTAAAACTGATCCTGAAAAAATTATTAAATCTCCAACCTGAGGTTTTGATTTACTTGGATTTGAATACTGAATTAAATTTCGCTTTACATTGAATTCTCCATCTTTAACTTTTGGATCGAAAAAATCTTTTGCGTGACCATAGGCATCAGGCATTTTATGGTTTAAATGTTCGTAATAATATCGTTTTACGAATTCGACACATTGATATTTAAGTCCAAGATTATAATTATCTTTGGTGACGTTTCTTTCCAGAACATGATCAACACCGCCGTTATAATATACTTTTACACCATTTAAACTATCTAACGGCTGACCGATTTTATAATTACGGTTTAGATTTACTTTTTTTACAACTTTTAAGCCGGCGGAACCCAAAGCTAAAACTGAAATTAGGATTAGAACCGTCTTTTTAATTTTCATTTATTCTCTTTAAAAATCAATGTTCTTTTTTAGTTCGTATGCGTGAGGGATGGAAACGGCATCCTTTTGTGGCGGGGTTCGCCACAAAAGATATAGTGTACAGCCCGGCCCTTGGGACACGCCCAAATTATATTACTGATTATACCCAAATCGTTTCAACATATTGGCGTTGCTTCTCCAGTTTTTATTCACTTTTACCACCAATTCAATATGAATTTGTTTCCCGAAGAACTTCTCTAAATCGGCACGGGCATCAGTTCCTACTTTTTTAAGAGCGGCACCTTTATGGCCAATAATGATTCCTTTTTGCGTTTCGCGTTCTACCATAATGATTGAACGTATTCTGATGATTTTTTCGTCTTCAAAAAATTCTTCGGTTACGATTTCAACAGCATATGGAATCTCTTTGCTGTAGTTCAGTAAAATTTTTTCACGAATGGTTTCGTTTACGAAAAAACGCTCGGGTTTGTCTGTTAACTGATCTTTTGGATAATAGGCTGGAGATTCAGGCAATAAAGAAATAATTCTGCTGAAAACTTCCGGTACATTAAAATTCTGTAGCGCTGAGATTGGGAAAATTTCTGCATTTGGCACTTTTGCTGTCCAAAAAGCTACTTGTTCTTCTAATTGTTCCTGATTTGAATTGTCAATTTTATTCAACAACAACAAAACCGGAATTTTAGCATGAATGATTTTATTAAAGAAAGCTTCGTCTTTTAAGTCCTGCTCCCCTATTTCGACCATGTAAACCAAGATATCAGCATCTTCAAAAGCCGATTTTACAAAGTTCATCATCGACTCCTGCATTTCATAAGCCGGTTTAATGATTCCGGGCGTATCCGATAATATAAGTTGAAAATCTTCGCCATTTACGATTCCAAGAATGCGATGACGTGTTGTTTGTGCTTTTGATGTAATGATCGATAATCTTTCTCCAACAAAGGCGTTCATCAATGTTGATTTTCCAACGTTTGGATTCCCGATGATGTTTACAAAACCTGCTTTATGTGACATTTGTGTATTAATTTATTCCTGCAAAGGTAGTCATATCAACTCAATAGAGAAAATAAAACATTTTTTAAAGTTTTCGTTGCATTTCTAAAAAATGGGCGTATCTTTGCACCCGAAACATCGCGGGATAGAGCAGTAGGCAGCTCGTCGGGCTCATAACCCGAAGGTCACAGGTTCGAGTCCTGTTCCCGCTACTAAGACAAAGCTTCAGAGAAATCTGAAGCTTTTTTTGTTTCCAAGAAAACCCAATCTACTGCTTCATTTTACTAAATCAGAATTCTTAATAAAAACTTTCAAATTTTAGTTAATCATTTCTTAATCGATTACGAAAACATTCACTATTACTATAAATTCGTTTTGCCAATTAGTATGAAATAAGTTGTTTTTTAAAAACAAAGTAATTCTTATTGTTGTACAAAAACAAGTTTTAAGAACAACTTTTATCTCAAAAAATTGATCTATACCACACTTCTAAATATTGCGCTTTTTCAGGGAATAGTGTTAGGCTTAATTATTTTAAAGTCTTCCTTATTCAATAGTAATTCAAATAAATATCTGGCATACTTATTATTTACACTTTCAATTATCTTACTGAATCATGTTTTTGAAGTTGAAGACACATTTACTACTTATCCTTTTTTACACTTTATTGACAATATCGAGTGGGTATTCCTATTACCTGTGTTCATGTTCCTCTTCATCAAAAACCGGACTCAGAATACGGTAAAAACCAAACAAAAAGTTTATCTATGTTTTATTCCATTTGCCTATTCCGCTATCCTTAATATTGTAAGTGATCTTGATCATGTTGCAGGAATTTATACCATTCCTCAAACAGGCATTGTTTTAATGACAATACTTGGCCTTATTCATCTTGCTTTAGCCCTTACATTCATACCATTTCTACTTATTTACTCCTATTTTATAATAAAAAATTTAAGAGATCCACAGGAAAAAAAATGGATAATTACCTTATTAACAATTGTCACCTCATTAATATTCGCTTTTCTTATTATTTATCTGGCTAGTTTATTTATTAATTTCAATCTTTCTTCTGCTATGAGTGTGCTGGCTTTATCTGCAACATTCATAATTCATTGGACAGCATATATAGGCATTTACAAATACAAACTGGCTAAAAATAAAGAGGCTATTTTCAATTTTCTAAATAATGATATGACTATTTTACCTATCAATCTGAAAATCGGAGAAAAAAATACCGCAGAAGAATATCGAGAATCTATAACGACAGATAATCTTTATTTTCAAAAGCTAGAAGTTCTTTGCAAAGAGTTACAAATTTACACTGACAGCACGTTAAACAGAGAAAAAGTTGCTGCAAAATTGGGTATAAGCGCAGGATATGTTTCACAAATTATAAACACGATCACAGAAGATAACTTTGCCAACTACATTAATCAATATCGGGTTGAAGCTGTAAAAGAGATGATCTCCAATTCTGATTATAAGAACTATAATTTGCTGGCAATGGGGTTGGAATCCGGGTTTACTTCTAAAACAACTTTTTACAAAGCCTTTAAAAAACATACAGGCCAGACACCTAACGAGTATAAAATAGCAATAAATAAGTATTAATTTATCGACTTTTAAGCTTTTGAGACCTTTTCCAATTTTACTTATATGAATTTTGGATTTAAATAATTCAAATCACTTTTTATGAACAAAAACTTTTTACTACTGATCATTTTGTTTGCCTTTTATTCTGTCAATGCTCAAAATGAAACTGATCCTTATCAGAAAAATAATGAAATTAAATTAAATGCACTTGCTCCTTTATGGCAATCTTTTCAGGTGAGTTACGAAAGACATTTAAATCATAATTCGTCATTAGGACTTTCTTTTTATTATGTGTTTGACAATAACAAGCATGAAAAGGATTTAAATTATTCAATATCTCCATATTACAGAAGATATTTTGGTAAAAACTACGCATCAGGTTGGTTTGTTGAAGGATTTGGAATGCTGGCTTCAACAGATGGCAAAAAAATATACGCTTCAGAAGATCATTCAATATATACCGAAAATCCCGACGTTATTAATTTTGCTCTTGGTGCCGGCGGAGGCTGGAAATGGGTCAGTAAAAGCGGATTTCTTCTTGAAGCAAATGTTGGTTATGGCGGTATATTAGTAAATGCAGACAAAACAGACCATACTATTTCTACAAAATTTGGACTAAGTGCTGGATATAGATTTTAATCAACTGATAATATAATATTAATGATTCAATCTAAAAAAGTCAAATTCTTGTTGCAACTTTATAAAAATCTTTAAAAAAGTGGTTAGATATTTGAATACTTCCCGCTACTACTTTGGACAAAGAAGAAATTACTTCTTTGTCCTTTTTTTATTTAACGCTAATTACCTATAAATATGGTAGATAAGCAAATAAATTTTTCATTTGTTGATTGTTAGAAAATAATTCTCTTTCAGTGAAAATTATTCATGATAAATTGAAACTATCAAATTTCTTTATTCAGCCAATTTCAATAATAATTATAATTAGCTTTAAGGCTATTAACAATGTCTCGTACTCTTTTTCTCTTCCACTAAAGTAAAAAACAACTATTTCAAATTCTCCACAGCTTTTTCAATTTGGATCCGTGACATATCAAACACTTTATTATTTGCCCCACCCCATCCTACCGATAATTCTGTACAAGCCAATACAACACCATAATTAGTTGTGTATTTTTCGATTAGATCGGTATATTTTTTTATCAGCTCTTTAGTTTCTATTTCCCAATAAATATGTTTACGAACAGTATCTATAAAGAGGCGTTCTTCTTTGGAAGGAAGGATTACTCTAATATTTTCATTAAATGCAGTTTTTAAATAATCAGATTCCATCATATACAAAGACCCAAATAAAACGATTTCCTTAACACCTTGTTCTTTGATCATTTCAGCAATTAGATGCACGGGATGGATAATCTTTTGGTTCCCAACAAGCTTATCAATGGTTTCATGCAGTGTAATATTTGGAATTAAAATTGCATCTACATTTAATTCCTGCAATTCTAATAAATATTTTTGCACAAGGGTTTCAAGTTTTTCTGAAGTTTCAGGGAGTAAATTATTGAGGCCATCAAAATTAACATTCCATAATTTAAAAGGACAGGTACTGTATCCTCCTTTTTTTTGATGATATAGACGGTTTAGCTCCTTGATGTAAAAAATTGTAGAGCGGCTTCCTAATCCCAATATACCAAGTGATTGTATCTTCATTTATAAATGCTCTAAAACATAATTTGCAAAATACTTTTTACTATCAGTAATTCTTTCTTTTATAACAAAAGCTGTCTTTTTTAGAATTTTATCTAAAATTTCATCATTGTATTTTCTTGAAATTTCGGTTAAAATTTTCTCTCCCCTGCCAAAATGGAATGTCTTGTTAAGTTTCTTTATAAATACATCCTGATTTTTTGTACTTACTAAAAAACTCATTGCAATACCTTGATTTTCATCATACTCAGGCTTATGTTTGAAGTTGTTAAGATCAAAATCGGCTTCGAGTTCCCTATTAATCCGTTCAAGTAAATTCAGGTTAAAAGCAGCAGTAACTCCCTGACTATCATTGTAAGCAGGCAAAACAATATCAGCTGATTTTATTAAATCCACACCTAAAAAAAACTTATCGCCAAAACTTAAGTTTCTGCTTAAATTAAAAATAAAATCTGTAGCTACAGCATCAGACATATTACCAATATTAGATCCCAGAAATAAGATAACTTTTGGATGCTGATTCTCTTTTAAAGATTCTAAAACCTCAAAATAATCACCTTGCCTTGTCTTTACAGAAATATGAGGCATTTCTTTATTCAATGTCATCTCAAGATTATCTAATGCATTTTGTGAAATATCAACAGGCATATAATCAAATTTATAATTTTGCCTGGATAATTCCTGTAAAAGTTCTTTGGTTTTCATACCATCACCTGCTCCAAGCTCAATTAGTTCAAAATATTTATCGGTATGTAATTGCAATGCTTCAATTATAGATGCGCTTTTGTTTTTAAATATTTCATGCTCCGATCGCGTTACATAATACTCCGGCAAATGCATAATTTCAACAAAAAGAGCATCTCCTTTTTTATCATAAAAAAACTTTGAGGGTAAAGTTTTTAAAACGTTGTTCAATCCTTCATTAACTTCTTTTTTGAACTGTTTCAATATACTTTTTTGAGACTGCATTTGATTTAAATCGACTGTATTTTTCATAATTCAAAAACTATTATTTTTAGGTTTACTTAAAAATACAAAAAGATTATTAGTGAGATGTTACACTATTTTCGAAAAATATTCTTTTTAAAAAAAATTACTATACAATAAAAATAAAAGAAACTAAAAGGTAAAACCATAATAATTAACATATTACTAATTCCGTTTAGCAGATCAACTGAGCCAAGAGCAGTAAGCCCCAATGCTGTAGCTGTTATTATTACACCCCAGCTGAATTTATGGATTTTGGAAGGATTTTCATTACCGTTATCGCTAAACATTCCTAACACAAAAATGGCCGAATCAACTGAATTAATAATTGAAATAGCAATCAAAAGACCCGCAATAATAAATGTGAGTCCGTGAAATGGCAAATGCTCTAAGAAAACAAAAAGAGAACTAAATACATTATCAAACTCTTTTCTATTACCACTGTCAATAATTTCAAATGCAGTAGTGGCAAATATAGAAAACCAAACAATAGTTGCTAAAGTTGGTACTAAAATCGTAGCAATCAAAAATTCCTTAATGGTTCTTCCTTTAGAAATGCGAGCAATGAAAATCCCCGTAAAAGGCACCCAGGCCAGCCAGAATGCCCAGTAAAAAACCGTCCAATCTTCTGTAAAGTTGCCTTTAGTTCTATAGTTTCCAGTAGCAAGGCTCATTTCAAAAAAATGAATGACATATTGATACAAAGCGTCAAAAGTCTGAGTAAAAAAAAGATTAAAATTTAAAAAAAATGCCACAAAAAGCATTAAAATAATGGAAAATATAAAGTCAAAATCAGCTAAAAATTTAATCATTTTGGTAATTCCCGTCAATGCAGAATAAGTAGCAACGGATCCCATTATCAATACGGTCATTAATAAAAACCCAGTCCCAAGTCCCAAATCAAAAGTATAATTCATTCCACCTACCAATTGTGCTGTTCCCAATCCTAATGAAGCAATTACGCCGGTAATAGTAATGAGTACCATAAAGAGAATGGCAAAAGATTTGAAAAAACCATTTCTAAAATCAGGCAGTATGGCATGCACTAAATTGGGAACTTTTTTGACATATAAGTTATAAGCTATAAATAAACCAAATAAACTATACATCGCCCAAGGTGTAAAACCCCAATGAAAAAATGTATATTGAAGCGCTGTTACTTTAGCATTGGTAGTAACAACAGGACTATTATTAAAATAATAAACAGGCTCCTGAACTGCACGAAGCAATAAACCGGATCCCATTCCGGTACTGTATAATAAGGCAATCCAACTGAAATAGGAATAAGGTGGTTTGTCAGATCCTAATGTTTCATTTCGAATAGGAGAAAATAAAATCATCAAGGAAGCAAGTACTATAATAAGCCCCAGAACCAAATAATAAGTACTAAAAAGTGCTAAGAGCTGCTTATTTATTTCACTTAAAACAGAATGAAGAACTGTTGGTGCTAAAATTCCGCTTATAAAAAACAAAGCGCTAAAAACCATCCCGTACAAGAGTATATCATTTGATCGAAAAAGACGGTACAATTTTGGAATCAAAATATAATTATTTAGCAAAAGGTTTTAAATCTTCCAGCATCGTAGGAATAAGTTCGCTGACTGTTGGATGAATATGCACCGAATCACGTAAAACGGTATAAGGCTTTTTGGCATACATCAAATTAGTAATTCCATTGATTATTTCATCTCCCCCGACACCTAAGACACAGGCCCCTAAAAAAAGATTGGATTTAGAATCGATTACTACTTCCATAAATCCAAGAGTTTCACCTTTTCCTTTAGCACGATTCACTTTTGTCATAGGCCGATACCCTATTAATATTTCATATCCTTTTTCCAGTGCCTCTTTCTTCGTCATTCCTATTCTCCCCAGCGGCGGGTCTATAAATAGCCCATAAGTGGTAATTCTATCGCTGATTTTTCGTTTTTTATCCTTAAAAAGGAAGTTCTCTACAATTTGAAAATCATTATAGGAAGTATGTGTAAAAGCACCTTGACCATTGCAGTCACCAATAGCAAAAACACCCTCAACATTTGTCTGACAATAATTATTGACTTTGATATAGTTTTTTTTATCTAATTTGATGGTTGTGTTCTCAAGTTTCAAAGTATCAGTATTGGGAGTACGTCCAATTGCCAGTAATAAATGAGAGCCTTGTATTTCCTGATCATCCACTGTTACAGAAATACCGCCTTTTTTATTTTCTGCTGATTTAATGTCTTTCGCATTAAAAATAAGATGCACCCCATCTGACTTCATAATTTCAGCCACACCGTCAGTTACAGTTTCGTCTTCCCTGTCTATTAATCGTTTATTACGCTCTATAATCGTAACTTCACTACCAAACCTTCTGAAAATCTGTGCAAACTCCAAACCAATATAACTGCCGCCAATGACTATTAAATGTTGGGGAATATCTGTAATTTCCAGAATATTTTCATTTGTATAAAAAGAAGTCTTTTGATATTCTTGAGGTACTGCGGCTCTTGCACCTACATTGATAAATATCTTTTTGGCTGTAAGGATAGTCTCTGCTACATTAACCTCATAATTACTTATAAAATGAGCTTCACCTTTATATAATGTAATTTTTTTATTTCTCTCGATCGCATTTTCAATATTAGAGCGGGATTCCTCGACCAGTTTGTCTTTACGTACCTTAATTTTCTTGAGATTGGCTTTTGTTCCTTCAGGAATTTCAACACCGAGCTCATTGGCGTGAAAAGCATCCCATACTCTTCTGGCACTGGCTACATAAGCTTTAGTGGGAATACAACCATTGTTAACACATGTTCCTCCCAAAAAACTCTTCTCAATAATAGCAACTGTTCCTTGTTTTGACAAGCTAAAGGCTAATGGAATTCCAGCTTGCCCACTTCCTATAATGATATAATCAAATTTTTTCATAATAATATAGCTTTAACATCTAAGCAGGTGGAAATTTACTTGGCCAGTCTTAAACCGGCAAATTGCCATCGCATCACGGGGTGAAAAAAATTACGGTATGTTTTTCGGCTATGGTTTTTCGGAGTCGCTACTGAAGCTCCTCGTAAAACCATTTGGTTCACCATAAATTTTCCATTGTATTCGCCTAATGCACCAGGAGCTTTGTTAAAATTAGGATAGGCCAGGTAGGCACTATTTGTCCATTCCCAAGCCTTTCCCCAGTTCAACTGGACACTCGCTATTTCCCATTCGAACTCTGTTGGTAAGCGCATTCCTTTCCATTGCGAGTAAGCAAAAGCTTCATAGTAGCTCAGGTGCAGGACAGGTAAATTAGCTTCGATTTCCTGCAGGCCATTTAGGTTATATACGTGCCATTCATTTTTTATTTTATGCCAATATAAAGGTGCTTCAATTTCATTTTCATTCACCCATGCCCAACCTTCATCATGCCAGTAATTAAAATTTTTATAACCGCCGTCTTTTATAAACTCCAAGTATTCTCTATTTGTAACCAATGCATTTGAAATTTCAAAATCGGCCACATAAACTTTGTGCCTTCCTAATTCATTATCAAAGCAGAAAGAAGACTCTGCATGACCAATCTCATAAATCCCTTCCGGAATTTTAATAAACGTAACATCTTGATCTTCGGCAGTGGGTAAAAAACTATTGCCATAGCTGGGGAAAGTTGCCTGTGTTCCTAATATATATTTAATATCATAGACCAGAAGTTCCTGATGCTGCTCTTCATGATTTATTCCAATCTCAATGATATCAAGTATTTCCTGATTTAAATTATTTTTCATAAATAATTCTACAGCTGCAGTAACATAATCCCTATATTTATAAACATCCTCTACAGATGGCCGTGTCATAAATCCTCTCGCATGACGAACTACCCGTTTTCCAACCGTATTGTAATAACTGTTAAACAGATAAGAGAAATCAGGATGATAGACGGAATAATCGGGATTGAACTTTGTTAGCAAAAACTCTTCCCAAAACCATGTTGTATGTGCCAAATGCCATTTTGGAGGAGAAGCAAAGTCACTGGGTTGCACAGAATAATCTTCGATAAGCAAAGGGCTGCAAATCTGTTCTGTTTTTTTTCTGGCTTTTATAAAGCGTGTAACCATATACTTTTGTTTATATTATACGTAAGTTAGTAATTTAAGAAACATAATAATTGATTTTGAATAAAAAAAACAGTCAGAATCTTGGGAATTGAAAACAGTCCTTATTTTTGATTTTCCGTTTAAGAAATAAAAAAAATCCAAATCCGATAAAAACATAATGAAAGACTTTAGGAATATTGACTATTTGAAAATCGGAAATCGAAAGCAAATTCAGGCTTTCAAAGTTTTAACTGAGAAAAAAATCCTAATGAATTTAGCAGAATTTTATCCCGTTTTAGTCGGAACTATTCCGATTAACATCGATATTGAAACCAGTGATCTCGATATTATTTGTTACTGGAAAGATAAAATGGCTTTTAGAGAAAAAATACAGTCTAATTTTAACAATGAAGATAAATTTATAATACGGGATACCTTTATCAATAATCAGGAAACAGTTATTGCCTCTTTTGAAACTGCAGGCTTCAAAATTGAAATTTTTGGTCAAAATATTCCGGTCAGGGAACAAAATGGTTACCGACACATGATTACCGAATATGAAATTTTGCAGTCAAAAGGAGAAAACTTCCGAAGAGAAATCATTAAACTGAAACAGCAAGGTTATAAAACAGAACCTGCTTTTGGTCTTTTACTTGGCTTAAAAGGAGATCCTTATTCTGCATTACTCGATTATAAAATATAACACTCAAATCTAAAAATAGCTAAGCAACTATGTGTTAACAGCTTATTAAAATCTGAAAGATTAAAAAAATATTTTATAATTTTTATTGCAAAACCGTATTTAGTGCTTATATTTGCACCCGAAACATCGCGGGATAGAGCAGTAGGCAGCTCGTCGGGCTCATAACCCGAAGGTCACAGGTTCGAGTCCTGTTCCCGCTACTAAGAAAAAGCTTCAGAGTAATCTGAAGCTTTTTTTATTTAACTGCTAAGGTCTGTCAGAAATGCAGAACAAAACAGCATTAATTTGTAAATCAGAAGTTAGAAAACCCCAAAACTGCACAATTGCGTGACAGTAATGAGGCCCGCTAAAACTAAACAGTAATCGATTCAAATTGTTTAAGATCTCGGGTATTTTTTTGTACGGCAAGGGCAGAAAACATTCCTAGTACAAACGACATTCCGAAAAATCCTTTTTCGCTCAGTAATAAATTGGCATTCCAAAGACCAATTATTAATAAAACTATTGCAGCAATAGTACTAAACCAGCTGAGACTGTAATATAAATCAGTTACGGGTATACCTTCGAGTCTGTCTCGAACACTTTTTTGGACTGATATTACAGAAAAAAGACCAAAAAGAAGAACTGTAAAATAATATCCTTTTTCATTGTAAGCCATATCCGAATTAAAAAGGCCTATACAATAGGCGGTCATCCCAATAAGCAAAGTCATCCAGGATGCGCCGATAAAAGCAGCACTTGGCTTTAAAGGACTATACCCATTATTTAATTTTGAATTTGATTCTGAATTGTTGTTTAATTCATTTGATTTTAGCGGTTCCATAATTTTATGTTTTTTATAATTATGAGACAAATTTCTGCAAGTAGCAGGAATTATAAAAATCATTTTTTTAATAAAACTGACGTTATAAAAATTCATTTTGCTATTTTTATCCTGATAAAAATCACACTTATGAATGCACTTCAGGAAATATCAAACATGATGAATGAAACCGATAAAAAGGCATTTATACAGTATTTATCAAAAAAGAATAAGCGTAAAGATGCAGAAAATATAGCATTGTTTAATTCTTTAAAAACTGACGATATAAATATTAGAAAAAAAGTTTTTGAAGATAAAAAAAGTACCGATGCCTATCATGCTCTTAGAAAAAGGCTTTATAATAACATGATTAATTTCATGGCTAATAGAAGTTTTGAAAATGACACTTCACAGGAAAATACAATACTCCGTCTTATTGTTGTAAGCCGTTTATTTTTTGAACATAAGCTTATAAAAACAGCTTTTAAATGTCTTGCAAAAGCCGAAGAGATTGCACTAAACATAGAGCAGTTTAGCCTTCTTAATGAAATCTATCTGACTCAGATACAATTTGCCCATTTCAATCTGTCAGCACCCATTGAAAAAATGATAGAAAAGTTTAAGGCAAATAAAAAAAAACTCGAATATGAAGAACAGCTTAACTTAGGTTATGCTGTTTTGCGTCGGGAATTGGCAGCTATTTATCACGAAGGGCGAATAACTGATTTTCAGTCACTTATAAAAAACACTATTGAAACTCATAGTATATCATTAAAACAAGGATTAACTTTTAAATCCCTGTACCAAATATTATTTATTGCCAACGAATATGCTTCTATAAACAACAATTATTCTCTTATAGAACCTTTTGTTGTTAAAAGCTATCGTTTCATTAGTAAAAAAACCGATATCACGGACAGGCATTTATATTATCATATTTACATTTTGTATTTTATAGCTAACTTCTATTTTCGCAATGCTCAGTTTACGGAGTCTCTGCACTATCTTGATTTGATGTATGCAGAACTTCAAAAACAATCCGGCAAGTACTATCAGCGTTTTTGTCTCCGGTATTTTTTATTATTAGCGTTCAATGAAAATTACACTGGTCATGCTCAAAAAGCTATAGAAATTGCTGAAAAAGCTCTTTCTTCAAACAAAAAAGCAGATCCTATGGACAGCAACGACCTTCGTCTTGTGCTTATCGTTTTTTACGTACAGCAAAATGAAGGCCGTAATGCCGTAATAGAAATGGCAAAATTGAACCATACTGACAGCTGGTACGAAAAAAAAATGGGCATGGACTGGACAATAAAAAAATGTCTTGTCGAAATCCTTCTGCACGTACAGCAAGAAAACACAGAACTGGCTTTATCCCGAATAAAAAGTTTTAAACGACGTTATAAAAAATACCTTTTAACGGTAAAGGAACAACGTGTGATCCAATATCTTTTGTTTGTAGAACAATATGTAATGAAACCCGAAATCATACAAACACAAAAATTTCAAAAAGCAATAGAAGATTTTATAATTACAGCACAAAACGGACCTAAAGATATTGTAATCATGAGTTTTTTAGCCTGGTTACTTGCAAAAGTGAGACGAAAAACGATTTATGAAACTACTTTAATTCTGCTTTCTACCTATTTCCTGTTACGCATAAAGATTAACAATTCGTGAAATACTTTCTATTCTATCACCATTTTATATTCAGGAGATTTAAATTTTATCATCAACCTGATTTTTAAATTTTAAAAGTTTATTCAACCCTACTTCTTCAAATAAAATCCTTCCAACCTTAATGTCTGACCATCCTTCTTTTAATTTATAGGTAAAAGTTGGGCTGGAATTGATTAATTCACAGTCTAAATAAAAAGTTGAGATATTACTGTTCGTAAGATTTTTTAATTCCTGAATGTGTGTAGAAATAAAAAAGAATGAACTAGTATACATACTAACTCCATTTATAGTAGTCCTGCATATTTCGAGAGCATCTTCAACATTAGTCCCGCTAAAAAGTTCATCAAAAACAGCGAAACAGCTTTTACCTTCAGCAGCTTTTACCACAACATTTTTAAGATTCATAATTTCTGTCATAAAATGACTGTATCCGCCTAAAATATCATCCCTCTTATTGATTCCAACTGAAAAGTCTGTAAAAAACGGAATTATTCCCTGTGATGCCGGAATAGCCAATCCAAGATTTCCTAAATATATACACAAGCTAACTGATTTAAGAAATGTTGATTTCCCAGACATGTTCGGACCATTAAGCACAATAACATTGTTGGAAGCCGTAAAGCTGTTTTTTACAGGATTTTTAATTAGAGGATGATAAAAATCAATAAGACTAATACCCCTTTTTTTGAAAGTTGGAAAAACAAATTCATTATTTATTATAGCCTTATTAATGGACAGATAGGATTCAAACAAAAATAAATCTTCCCAAAATATTTCAATTTTATTACCTTCTTTTAATATTGAAATTTTGGATAGTAATTCTTTAACATGTTTTCTTTTCAGCTGCTTCTCCCTAATTATTGCTTCGTATTTTTTTAATTCAAAAAAAGACAGGAAGGCTAAAATTCGGTTCAGATCCCTTCTATATGCTTCTGGAAAGTATTTTAAATTAAGTCTTGAGAAACAGACAGACTCCAATCGATGAAAAAACAACACTAATTGATGAATTTTATTATTTAAAAGAATTTCATCTGTTGTCAGGCTGGAAAAAATAAAAATCTTTTTTTTTAAATTTTCTGCCTTGAAATTATTTAGAAAAAAATGAACTTCATTTACATAAAGAACTGTATATGAATAACTTTTTAAGACATTTATATTTAATGCAAAACCTTTAAGAATAGTTTGTCTCTCAATAATTTGATTTTCACTTATTAAAGGTGTTTGTAATAATTCAAAAATTTTATTTTTCGTGAAATAATTAAGAGAATAATCAAAAATGGGTAATACTTCATTTTTAATATTTAAATCCTGAATGTTATTCATTTTTAATGATTTCGGTTTTACTTCCTTTATAACTTTAAAATTTATTGGATTTAAATTAATCTAAACACCTCAAAATCATATTTTTAAAACTGAACCTGAATATGTTTTTATTAATATTTAATAATAATCATTTTAACAAAAACAGCTAATATATAACTTTAGTAGGTAAAAAAATGTTAAATTTGAATACCCAAATTTCAATCTATTAAATAATTATGAAAAAAAACCTACCCTTAAATTACAACATTCTACAATCAAAGAAATTATTATTCTTTTTATTTTTATTGATTACATGGCAGGCCGATTGCCAATATATTACCCAAAACCTAGCTCCTACTGCTGTTATAAAAGAAGGTTTATCGTTAGAACAATCTTCTGACGGAAGAATATTCATTGCTGAAAGAGCCGGAATTGTGAAGGTCTTTCAAAATAATACAGTATCAACAGTTTTTACCGTTACAACAGTTACCGATGCTGAACAAGGCTTACTCGGCCTTACCCTGCACCCGGATTTTGCTGTAAATGGCTATATTTATGTGTTTTATTCCATTAATGACGGAGGTGTAATACGACACAGAATCGAGAGAATCCAAATCGATAACACGAACCAGGTTTTAAACAGACAAGAAATTCTGTTACTGGAGCCAATTGGCGGTGGATTTCATAATGGCGGTGATTTAAAATTCTTTAATGGTTTTCTGTACGTAACCGTTGGAGACAGTCAGCAAAACACCAACTCACAGGATTTAGATACTTATAAAGGTAAAATTTTACGTCTTACCGAAGATGGATTGCCTGCTCCCGGAAATCCTTTTTACGGATCCGGTTCAGTGCAAAGACAAAGCATCTGGGTTTACGGATTTAGAAATCCGTGGCGATTGGTTCCGAATACTACAGCCAATAAGTTATTTGTTTTGGATGTTGGAACTTCATGGGAAGAAATCAATGAAATCAGTAATCCCACAATTCGTAATTATGCGTGGGGGCATCCGCAAGGCGGCGACGGAAAACAAACCGAAACCAATTTATTTACCAATCCGATATTTACTTATGGAACCGGAACTATTGGAAACGCCTTAACTAATGGCCTCTTATACAACCCTCCAACACCCCGTTATCCGAATCTTTTGGGGAAATTTATAATTAAGGATTTTGTTCGGAATGCCATACGATCCTTCGATCCAAATATTGCTGATCCTGTTTCAACCGAATTTTATACAGCTCCACAACAACAGGTTCTCGGAATGATGTTAGGAAACGATGGCTACATCTATTATTGTGCATACGGAAATAATGGTGCATTAATCAAACTTGATTATATCGAAACCGATGCACCTACTATTGTAAATCATCCGCAATCACAGGCTATAATGGAAACTTACCCTGTAACTTTTAATGTTACGGCAAGTGGTGTAGGACAAACCTATCAGTGGCAATTTAATAATGTAAATATACCAGATGCAACTGCAGCAAGTTATACTATTTCGAATGTAACTACAGCCAATGCGGGAGCATACAAAGTTATTGTTACCAATACCGCCGGAAATGTGACCAGTAATCCTGCAGTTCTTACCATAACTCCGTTTAGCAATGCCCCAACGGTTGATCTTAAATTCCCATTATCAACTTTAAAATGGAATGCCGATGATGTAGTCAGTTTTGAAGCCACAGCAACAGATATCGAAGATGGAGAGCTTCCTGCAAGTGCCTTTTCCTGGAGTATGGATTTGTTTCATGAAGACATTCCCGGAGCCGGCCACTCGCATCCCGGCGCAAGTCCGCAAGGAATAAAATCAGGTACTTTTATCGCATCCAATCAAGGTGAAAAAACACCCAATGTCTGGTATCGATTTACTGTAAAAGTAACTGACAGTAATGGTTTAACAGCTACAAAGTTTGTTGATATCAAACCGAATCTGGTTGATGTAACTGTTACAAGTTCACCGGCTTTGCTTAATTTAGAATTTAATCAGAAAGCGGTAACGGCACCTTCGACCAAACAAGTAGTAGCAAACGCAAAACTGCAGACACTTAACGCACCTACTCCGCAATATGTCGGCAATATCAGATACGATTTTGATCACTGGAGTCAGAGCGGAATGGTTAACCAAAACTTTCAGGCTCCTGTTAGCGGTTCAGCAACTTACACTGCCTTTTATATTGCAACGACACTTCCTCAGGCGCCTTATCAAGGATTGATTGCACAAATTCCGGGCATTATTGAAGCTGAAAACTACGACATTGGCCCAAGTGCCTACCTGGATACCAATGGTGGAGGCGATAATGCATACAGACCCGGTGATGGTGTTGGAACTGAAGTTTGTAACGAAGGAGGTTTTAATATTTCATATGTAGCCCAAAACGAATGGCTTAAATACACTTCAAAAGTAAATACAACAGGAAATTATGATATTAAACTGCGAGTAGCGACACCATACGCTAACAAAGCTGTACATATTGAAGTTGATGGAGTAAATGTTTCAGGCAGATTCAATATTCCGAATACTGGCGGATTTCAGAATTGGCAAACCGCTACAATTCCCAACATTCCTCTAACACAAGGCGTTCATGTTATTACTTTATGGTTTGATGAAGCCGATATTAATGTTAATAAACTTGAATTTTCATTATCCGGAAATACAACTACACCAGTTGCAGACTTCGAAGTGAATCCACAAATGGGATGTATCAATACTGCCGTTACTTTTACTTCAGTTTCTATTGGCACAATCGATACCTACCTTTGGGATTTTGGAGATGGCGCAACACCTGCAACAGCAACAGGAGTTGGTCCTCATAGTGTGATTTATGGTACCGAAGCGACCAGAGAAGTTTCACTAACCGCCACCAACACACTTGGCAGTAATAAAAAAGAAATAGATTATATGGTTCATAATTGTAATCTTGGTATTGAAATTCCGACAGAAAATTCAAAAAATATTATTGTTTTTCCAAATCCTTCTTCGGGAATTTTTCATCTTTCAAAAGACTTAGACTGGAAAATTTATTCGCCTTTGGGAATCAAAATCAAAGAAGGGTCCGGAAACCTAATCAATATCTCAGAATATGCTTCAGGCATCTATTTTATTAAACACAATGAAGACAGTAAGGCCATTCATATTCTAAAACAGTAAACTTCTATAATAATCATAAGAAAAACGGGACAAGTCAAAATACTTTGTCCCGTTTTTTAGTATAAAGAAACTTCAGTAATATAATCGAAAAGTTGTTTATAATGACGTAAAGATTCACAAAAAACCTTTAATTATAACTTCATATCTTATGTATGAAAATAATCTCTGTAAGTTTAAAAATCTTTAAAAAATATTCATTTCCATTTTACTGCTACCGAAAATTACTTTCTCTTTCATCTTAAAACCTTTTAAACGTTGGTAATTACTAAGAAAATATGTATGAATTAAACACAGCAACGAAAACGTTTGAAATTTCTATCACTCTTTTTTAAAAATTTCATAAAAAAAATTCACAAAAAAAGAATTTATCATTCAATTAACAATTAATTATAAAAAAGGTTGAAAGCCTTACATTTACTGGATTTACGTATTTATTGAATATTAACAAATAAATTACAGTATCATTATTTTTAATCTAATATAAAAACACATATAAAAAAAAACAGGATAGTGCAGGATAGAATTAGCATCATATCCTTATAGGTTTGGGATATTAATATTTATTAAAAAAAAGTTAATAAAAGATCTTTTTTTAAATCACAAATCGAACAGGAATGAAGAAAATATTACGCCGCTATTTACTTGTCTTTTCATTTTCAGCGTTGGTATGCAGTTGTAGCCAGGACGTTTATGATGATTACTATGCACGACCTGAAAATCTGGAACCGCCAATTTATCAACAATTGGAAGCCAGGGGTAATTTTAAAAATCTCCTCACCCTAATTGAAAAGGCAGAGTATAAAGACATTCTTGGTAAAGCCGGTTATTGGACCATGATGGCACCAAATGATGAAGCTTTTACCAAATTTTTTCAGGAGCAGGGTTTTTCTGATGTAACAAAAGTTGATGCTGTAACAGCTTCGAAAATCGTGAAATACGCACTGATCTATAATGCATTCCGTACTGACCAGCTTTCAGACTATCAATCGGCTACCGGGTGGGTAGTGGATAACGCTTTTAGAAGAAGAACCGCTTATTATGACGGATTCGAAACTAAGACAATTAATGGCAAACCCATGGTAATTGTAGGTTCTAACAGAAATAGCTTTTATGTTTCTGGTGACAATAACAACAAATATATTTCTTATTTTGATAAAGAATATTTCACGGCTAAGAGCCTAAGCTCAAATGATTACAACTTTTTCTTTCCCAATTCGACCTATACTGATTTTAATGTATTGGGTGGTAACATAAAAGAAGCCAATATCATTGCTGAAAACGGTATTATTCAGGAGGTAAGCCAGGTTTCACTTCCATTAGTCAATCTGGATCAACATCTGGAGAACAGCAGTGATTACAGTCTTTTTCGAAGTATGATTCAGAACAATCTGGTTACTTACGTTTTTAACCAGTCGGCCACTACTACTTATCGCAATTTTACCGGCAAAGGCGATGATGTTTACGTAAAGCTATACGATCTGGCTTTGCCTTTTTCACTTAACAATGAAAATTTTTTAAAGCAGGCAGATAATGACGGGCAAAGCGATGCTTATACTTTGTTTGCTCCTGATAACGCATCTTTACAAAAATTCATTAATGAAGTACTGCTTAAGCACTTTACTATGGATAAGCTTCCTAAATATATTTTTCAGGATTTCCTTAAGGCACACATGGTGAGCGGTGCAGTATGGCCATCTAAACTTAGTGCTTTCAATAATGCTTTGGACGAGGATTTAAGATTCGATTTGAATACTGACGTAAAAGAAGCTAAAGTGTTAAGTAATGGTTTCTTTTATGGTACCAAAAAAGTACAGGCTTCCAATTTGTTTTTCAGTGTGTATACCTCAGCCTATTTAGATCCTAAATTTACTTTGGCTACCCGATTGTTCAATGACGGTTCATCTTACAGAGAGATTATCAGCAATATCAATCAAAAATATACTTTGTTCCTTCCTTCAGATACAGTCTTACGCGCTCTTGGATATGATTACAACACTGCCAGATCAGAATGGATGTATACGTCTCCTGTAACAGGTGTAGCTTCAACCGCAGTTGATTCACGCTTACGTTTGTTGCGTGTTTTATATAATTCGATTGTTCCTACTCCTGATGAGGAATTGAATGACTTGTCTGGCTCAGGAATTATACGTTCCGGAGATATGGATATTGCAGGTGAATATATCAAATGGAGCAATAATAAAGTATATGGAGCCGGTAATGAAGATGTAGACAAAAGAGCCAATATTATCGGATATGAAGATCAGCAGAACGGACGTACTTACTACATTGACAGATTAATTGAATTTAGTGAAGAATCACCGGGTGTGGATCTTAAAAATCTGGCTCCGACAGCAGCATCTGACTACTTTAATTTTTACAGTTACCTTAAGAACTCTAACATTTATAACGCTGTCGGTGATAAAATAACAGGAGTTGATCTTGGAATATCTTACACCTTTGTTGTACCTAACAATGCAGCTATTGTACAAGCGGTAAAAGATGGAAAACTTCCTGGTAATATTGCAACAGGCGTACCCAATTTTGCACCCACTCTTCTGGGAGAGCAGGATCAGGTCGCTGATTTTATCCGATACCATATTTTGGCAACTAAAACGGTTTCTGACGATGGCCTTTCAGGAGGGCAGATTGAAACTTTAAGAAAAGATAGTCGTGATGAAAAAACTTATGTATCGGTACTAAGTGACAAAGGAACACTAACCTTTATCGATAAAGCAAACAGATCTGCCAACTTTATCCCCGGCAAGAGCAATAATCTAGCCGACAGAACCTTAATCCATTTAGTAGACAACTATCTTTTATATACGGAATAAAATGAAACAAAAAATTACCAATTTGCTTTACCGTTTTTCGTTTGCCTTGATTATCCTGGCAGCACTTCCCTCTTTTGCACAGGATTCTAAGGGCAACTTAGTCCGTGGACAGGTTGTCGATTCAGGTGATAACTTGCCTATACCATCTGCCACTATCGTCGAACAGGATTCAGAAAATCGTACCGTTGGCGGCGTATTGTCTGATATAGACGGAAATTTCGCTATACATCTTAAAAACCCAAACAATAAATTACTGGTTTCATTCATTGGATATAAATCAAAAGTGGTTTCCATTAATGGAAAAACCAGCATAAAAATAGCTTTAGTATCTACCATAACCTCTTTGGATAATGTGGTAGTTACCGGGCAAAAAAAGGTCGAATCCGGCTTACTCAACATTGCAGAAAGAAACAAAACAACGAGTTCTGTTACCATAAAAGCAGCGGATATAGCCAATTCTCAGGCTGCTTCTATTGATGAACAATTGCAGGGACGTATTGCCGGTGTTGATATTATTGCCTCAAGTGGAGACCCGGGTGCAGGAATGCAGATCAAGATTAGAGGAGCTTCCTCTATTTCAGGATCTTCCAGCCCTTTAATTGTTGTTGATGGTATGCCTTATGAAACCTCTGTTCCGGCGGATTTTAACTTTGGTACCGCAGATGATGAGGGTTATGCAGCATTATTAAATATTGCCCCTTCTGATATTGACACTATCACTATTGATAAAGATGCAGCGGCTACTGCTTTATGGGGTTCACGTGCTGCAGGAGGAGTTATCATAATCAATACTAAACGTGGAGGAATCAGTGCTCCTAAAATCAGCTACTCTTTTGTAGGCACACGCACTAAAGTTCCGGATGCACTTCCTATGTTAAATGGTGATCAATATTCTCAATTGATACCGGAGGAATTTATGAATCGTGACGGAGTGCCTTTAAACACACAAAACATCAAAGAATTTCAATACGATCCTCAGGAAGTTTATTATTATAAAAATTACAGCAACAATACTGACTGGACAAAAGCTATATCTCAGATTGGTCTTATCCACGACCATAACCTGTCCTTGCAGGGTGGTGGACAAAGAGCAAGATATTTTAGCTCTGTAGGATATTACAATTCTAAGGGAGTTACAATCGGCACTGGTATGGAGCGTATCACAACCCGTTTAAATTTAGATTATGTAGTTTCAGATCGTATTCGTTTTAAAACTGACATTGCTTACACTTTCTCCAGTACAGACCGTAATTATGTAAATAACTTTTCAGATTCTAAAGACAAGGATTTATTAAGAAGCGTTTCTTACGGAAAAATGCCAAACATGGGAATTTTCGAATATGATCAGTCCGGAGTTCTTACGCCTAATTATTTCTCGCCTGCACAAAACGTTCAGGGTGGATATCCAGGCACGTATAATCCGGTTGCCATGGCAGAATTCGCCACTAATAATCAGGTAAGCAATAGGGTTGTACCCCATTTTAATATTAATGTTGACATCATACCGCAAAGATTGATCTCAACTTTTGATTTGCAGTTTGATTTTAACAGTACTAAAGCCAAGTCTTTCTTGCCTCAAAATGCAACAGGACGTCCGATTACAGAAACTGTAGTGAACCGTGCATCAGATGTGGATGTTGATCTGGCGAATATTTCGACAAAAACCAATTTCATTTACACCCCTGATTTTGGTGAAAAACAAAATTTATCGGTGCTTTTATCTTTGCAGTCCAATGATTCCCGCTACGAATCACATCAGGTTATCACTTCCAACACGGCATCTTCACTACTGACTGATCCTTCAAATCCTTCCAGAACTCAAAATTCGGAATTGAATTTATATACCAGCAACAGCCAGACAAGAACAATAGGAAGTTTGCTGAATGCCCAATACGGATTATTGGATCGTTACATTGTAAACGTAGGTTTACGTGCTGATGGAAATTCAAGATTTGGTCAGGAAAACAGATATGGTTTATTTCCTTCGGCATCTGCGCGCTGGAGAGTTTCAGGAGAATCTTTCATGCAAAATATAAGCTGGATTGATGACCTGAGTGTAAGGTTGAGTTACGGACAATCAGGAAAAGCCCCTAAATATGACTACCGTTATTACAACGTTTATGGCAATTTCCCATCTGAATACCTGGGATTAAATGGAGTATATCCCCAAAATATTGAATTGAGTAATTTCCGTTGGGAAACTCTTACCGGAAAAAATTTAGGTTTCAACTTTCAGATGTTTAATAAACGTGTACAGCTGGATGTAGAAATTTACCGAAACACAACAAAAGACATGATCTTCCAGGATCTTGATATCACTACGGTTTCAGGATACAGCAAAATGGACCAGAACGTAGGTACTATGGACAATCAGGGTTGGGAATTAGGCCTTTTCACAACACCAATCAAAACAGATAAATGGAAAGTGGAATTCAACTTTAACATTGCGAGTAACCAAAACATGATTCGTGAGATTTCTGAATATTTCCCAAATGAAAGCGGCAATACCGATCGTAATGGTGAATATAAACGTTTTCTTCAAAAAGACAATCCGTTTGGATCTTTCTACGGCTATCGTTTCAAAGGAGTTTATACAGATAAGGAAGCAACTCTTGCAAAAGATGCAAATGGAAATGTGATTACCGGTCCTAATGGACAAACCGTATACATGCGTTTTAATTATCCAAATACTGATTACACTTTTCAGCCTGGGGATGCCATTTATGAAGACATTAATAAAGATGGAAATATTGACAGCCGCGATGTGGTTTATTTAGGAAACAGTAACCCAAAACTTACAGGAGGATTTGGACCGAATATAATCTTTAATAATCAGTTCAAATTATTACTGTTCTTCAACTTCCGTATGAATTATGATATTATAAACGGAACAGATATGACTACCACAAACATGCATGGCTGGGGGAATCAAAGTACTGCAACATTATCAAGATGGCGTAATCCGGGTGACAAAACCGAAATGCCAAGAGCAGTTTACAACGCAGGATACAACTGGCTGGGATCTGACCGTTATGTAGAAGATGCTTCTTTTGTACGACTTCGTTCGGTTACTTTCAGTTATTCTTTTGGAAAAAAATTATTAAGAAGCCTCAGAATGGATGAAGTAAGAACTTATTTGACTGCTGACAACTTATATACCTGGACAAAATACAGGGGTCAGGATCCGGAAGTCAGTATGAGTTCAGGTCCATTCGGAATCGCAATTGACAACTCAAGAACCCCTCCTACAAGCCGTTTCTCATTAGGTATCACAACACGTTTCTAAATAAATTGATTATGCGAACTAAAATAAAATCTATACTTGCACTCCTTCTAATTTTTGTTACCGCAACATCGTGTGACGATTATTTAGATTTACGACCTGAAGACGGAATCGTCCGTGAAGAGTTTTGGAAAACCAAAGAAGATGTTCAGGCAGCTGTTATTGGCATCTATTCATCCTTACTAAAAAAACCTCCCGGAGCACAAATCCCTACAAACGGGACAGATTACAATATTAGTGAATATCTCTTTATGTATGGAGAAATCAGGGCTGATATGATATCGCCCGCCGGATTTGTTACTTTGGATCAAAGGGATATTACTACATCAAACATACTGTCTTCTAATGATCTTACAAGCTGGGCAGCATTTTATCGTGTCATCAACTATTGCAACACGGTGATCGAACTTGCTCCTGCCGTAAGGGAAAGCGATCCTACCCTATCTCAGGCACAATTAAATAATTATCTTTCTGAAGCCTTGGCTATACGTGCTTATTTATACTTTACACTGGCCCGTACTTTTAAGGATGTGCCTCTTAAACTGAATGCCACTCTTTCTGACATGGATAATTTCCAATTGGCAAAAACACCTCAAAACGAAATTTTTGAACAGGTCATTAAAGATCTTGCTTTGGCAGAAGAATATGCTGTTACTGATTATGGAAACATACCTTCAAATAAAGGAAGAATTACGGTTTATGCCATTAATGCGATGCAGGCCGATGTCTACCTGTGGACAGATAGATATACAGAAGCACTTACTGCTGCTGACAAAGTAATCAGTTCAGGTAAATTTGAGTTGATTCCAGCTTCTAATAGCTGGTTCTCAAGAGTATTTGCAGAAGGAAACACTACCGAAAGTATTTTTGAGTTTCAATACACCACACAAAACCTGAATCCGTTTTACGATATGTTTTTACAAAGACCTGAATTTATAGCCTCCCCTGTTGTTTTGGAGGATGTTTTCGGGGTTGACTTTGCGGATCCTACCAATAGAGATATACGAGGTGAACGATCTTCTTTGGTTGCCGGAACAAATGAAATCTACAAATATACCGGTCTTAATATGGATGACCGTAAGTCTCTGCAGGAGTCAGATACACACTGGTTCGTTTACCGATATTCAGACGTGCTGCTTTTAAAGGCAGAAGCTTTAACCCAATTGGACAGAGGCGCAGAAGCGGTTGCTATTATTGAAGATATCCGTACTAAACGCAGAGCAATCAGTTTAACGGCTCAAATTGTAAATCCTGCCAGCAAATCTGAAGTAACTGATTATCTTTTGGCAGAACGTGCACGTGAATTTGCATTTGAAGGAAAACGCTGGTTTGACGTTTTGCGAAATGCCAGAAGAAAGGATTATGATCGTCTGGATTTATTGAAAAACATGGCACTGATTAGTGCTCCGGCTGATCAGCTTCAAACTATTCTGGCGAAACTGGAAGATCCAAACAGCCATTATTTACCGATTAACGAATACGAAATGTATACTAATAAAGCACTTGTTCAAAATCCATTTTATAAATAATTAAGTCATGAAAAGAAACAATAGATTGCCAAAATTGATGAGACTTACTTTAGTGGTTTTTTTAACCCTGGGATTTCTTAATTGTACTTCGGAGAAAATCAACGAACGTACGGATGAAACAGTAAATATTACTGATTATTTGAGACAAAATGACGATTATTCCTTGTTTTTGGAAATGTTAGAGATGACAAATACTGCATCATTTCTGAATACTTATGGAACCTATACTCTTTTCCTTCCCAACAATGCTGCAGTAAAAACGTATTTAGCTGATATTGGCGCAGCATCCGTTAAGGATATACCTTTAGCCGATTTAGAGGAAATTGTAAAACTGCACATCCTTGATCAGGAAGTAACTACTACATCTTTTACTGATGGGAAAATTGCAACACCAAGCCAACAGGGACAATTTCTTATCACAGGAGCTGCCAAAATTGGTAATGCATCCAGTATTACTGTTAACAAAACCGCTCAAATTACCAGAACCAATGTTAAAATAGGAAACGGGATTATACATGTAATAGATAAAGTGCTGCGTGTTGCCAACAAAACTTTAGCCCAAACTATTGAGGAAAACGAATCACTTACCTTATTTACCGAAGCTTTGAAAATAACAGGATGGTTTGAAAAATTAAATCAGCCTCTAAGCCGTACAACTGTTGATGGAAAAATGACGCTTTCAGGACATCTGACGGTATTGAGTGAGACGAATGAGGTTTTTAAAGCTGCCGGAATCAATACTCTTGAAGAGCTGAAAACAAAATACAGCCATCTTAAAGATCCTATGAATCCAGCTGACAGTCTGAATCTTTTTGTGAGCTATCGTATTTTGCCTAAGCTGCAATATTTAGCAGATTTAGCTGTTACTCCAAGTTTGGAGACCAAGGCACCTTTAGAAGTTATTAGTGTAAAGATGACTACTGGTACTATTTTATTGAATGAAGAAACTTTTAACGGCATTTTAGAAAAAGGAATTCCGGTAAATCGTCCTGCAAGTGATGTCACTGCTTCAAACGGAGTAGTTCATACTGTTGAACAAAATTTCTTTATTAAAAAAAGAAATCCGGCTCCGGTATATTTTGACCTTGCTGACCAGCCGGAATTCAGACAGCTGAGTGCTATTTTCAGAAAACCAGGTAATGAAGTTACTCTTGCAAAATCTCTATTTACAGAAGTAACCTGGGACGGCACTGATGGTCTAAAGTATATTTGCGCTACAAAAGGAAATTCTAATTATATAGACCGTGGCTGGAAAGGAGATGTCGTTGAGATATTCCGTTTTAGAAATAATAACACCCAAAATATTGCATTTAAAACTCCGGTTATTATCAAGGGAAAATATAAAGTTTGGGTTGCCTACAGACAAAAAGCAAGCAAAAACCCTACAGTTAAAGTTTATTTTGATGGTGTAGCATTACCCCGACTTATTAACTTTCAGGAACCTGGAAATGTTACGTTAAACGAAAGGGTTTTAGAATCGCAAGGGTATAAAAATCATGTTTCTCCATTAACTAACAGATTTAATACACGTCTTTGCGGTATCATTGATGTGCAGACAACAGGTCGTCACACCATAACTTTTGAATCACTTTCTAATCCTGGTGACACTGCATGGATGGACATGGTAGAATTCCGACCTGTAGATATGGATCAGCTTTACCCAAGATTACAGGCTGGTGGAGAAGGATTCGCTCCCTAATTAATCGAAAGTACGCTAATCAAAAACTTAATCACTGAAAAATGACCACAATAAAATTAATATATAAAAACCTCTTTGTCGGCATACTGACAGTTGCATTAGTTTCCTGTTCTGATCCCTGGTCAGATCATGAAAATAATGGGGACAACAATTTAAACTCAAATTTAAGCGAAGCCATTACAGCTACATCAGAAGTGTCAAAATTTGGAGAATTATTAACGAAAACTGGCTATGACAAAATATTGTCTGCCTCTAAAACCTATACTGTCTTTGCCCCTACCAATGAAGCTATTGCCTTGTTGGATCCTTCTGTAATTAACAATCCGGAAACATTGTCCACTTTTGTAGCGAATCATATTGCATTAACTTCCTATTCATCAGTAAGAAATGAAGAAGCTGTACAAATCAAAATGCTGAGCGATAAATATTTGGATTTTAAAGGAAATAATCTGATTGCTGACGCTACTATTGTTTCTGCAGATCATTATGCCAAAAACGGTGTTTTTCATATCATCAATCATATATTAACTCCCAAAAAGAATATTTGGGAATATATCAACTCCCAAACTGCTTCCTCAGCAATGAGTAATTATCTGGTAAGTCTCGATGATTTAAACATTTATAAGTCGGACATGACAGCTAAAGAAAATGCAGTTCCTGGCGCATTTGCAGATTCACTTAGCAATTCGTTTTTAAAAAATGTGTACAATGTAAATAACGAAAAGAATTCTTATACACTATTTTTAATTGAGGATGAAGGATACACTGCTGAAGTTGAAAAACTAAAACCGTACCTGAACAAACTTACTGCCGATTCTACGGCCACTTATTCTGGATACTTTACCGTTCGGGATATGGTTTTTCCAAAAGCATATAAAATTAATGAGTTACCAACCGAATTAACTACCCGTTTTGGCGTAACCGTACCTATTGACAAAACACAAATCGTAGGGGAACCTGTAATTTTGAGCAACGGAATCATATACCGTATGAAAAAAGTAGATGTCCCTTTGGCCAACAGACTTGTTCCGACTAAGATTGAAGGAGAAAAAAATGTAAGCTACTTCCCTAATGACTTACGCAGCAAAATGATGTATCGTGATCTTGTGGATCCTAATGATCCCTTAAAAATTTTGTTTAACGATGTTTATGTAAAAAATACCAAGGTTTCAAACGCATTCCTTAATTATTCTGCATCTGATTTATACAGTACCAAATACGATGTATACTGGAGAGCAGTAAATACAGCTGCAAGTGTTTTCCAGCAAAAAGTAACAGTAACCAATGGTGGTGTAACACAAACTCTTCCCTATATAAATGTAGCTCAAAACGTTTATACAGAAGTTTATCTGGGAGAGTTTAACCTGACTCAGTCCGGTAGTATTTTTGCTCATCTAATCGCCAATACTACAACTGCAGACGGTACCAACTCACTTACGCTTGATTATTTAAAATTTGTTCCTCGCGTTAAATAATATTTTATAAAAATAGATATGTTAAAAAATTTACAACTAACCTGTGCGATAAGTATCTTCTTTGCCGGAAGCCTTAGTGTATCCTTGTACGCCCAAAACGCTCAGGATTCAACTGCAGCAACTGTAACTGCACCTTCCAAAATAAAAAAAGGAATTTTAGTTAGAGGTATTGTTAAAGATGCCAAAACTAAGGGGGGTCTTTCAGGTATAAATGTGGTAGTTAAAGACTTTTCTGCAGCAATTACAAATGATGACGGAAGCTTTGAAATAAATGTACCGCATTTAGAATCATTGCTCACTGTAAGCGGCCAGGAATTTCAAACCAAAGTTTTCCCAATTAAAAATAGAAATTCAGATGTAGAAATCTTTTTATACGAAGCCTATTATTCCCCAACTTATCAAATTGGTAATTTACCTACCGGAGAAGAACTTCAATACGGAACTACAAAAGCAGTAAGTGTGGTGAATTTTAAAACTAATCAATGGTCCAGCCCCATAAAAGAATCGGTTGGAGACTTTCTACAGGGAAGAGTAGCCGGATTGAACAGTGTAAGAAGATCAGGTGTTCCGGGAGCCGGAGCCTATCTGACTTTACGCGGTTTTACTTCTTTATACGGAACAAATAAACCTTTGATTATTGTTGACGGAATGATTTATGATGATGAAGATTATGGCTCAGGAATCGTACAGAACAATGGGTCTTCACCCCTGGAAAATCTGGATGTTAAGGACATTGAAAACATTACTGTTCTCAAAGACGACAGCGCACTCTACGGAGCTAAAGGAGCAAACGGTGTATTGATTATCAACACCACCCGCCCAACTGAGCTTACAACTAAAATTGATTTCACGATGTATGGAAGTGCCAATCAAACCCCTGAACAATTGCCGGTTATGGGTGCAGACGCATACCGTACACACATTTCGCAATTAGAAACTTCACGCGGGCTTTCACAGGATCAGATTACCGCTCTGCCGTATATGAACGACAATCCTCTTGTTCCGGGATATTACAGATATCATAACAATACCAATTGGCAGGACAGGGTTTTTAAATCCAGTATTAGCCAAAATTATTTCCTTAAAGTCCGCGGAGGTGATGATATTGCAAAATATGGTTTATCAGTAGGATACTTGAATAATGAAGGAATAGTTGAAAACAGCAAATCAACCCGATACAGCACTCGTTTAAATGCAGCTTTAAAATTGACAGAAAAATTTCTTGTAGATGCCAACATGTCTTTTATTAATAATCTTCAGGATCAGAGAGATCAGGGGTTTGCCTATAAAACCAGCCCGGTATATCTCGCGCTTACCAAATCTCCATTTTTATCAGCTAACGGTGTTTCTGACGATGGAAATGTATCTCCAAACTTAGCGGATACGGACGATTTTAATGTAAGTAATCCAAGAGCTATTCTTGATAACGGAATAGGAGTCAACAAAAATTACCGTTTTTTTGGTAACCTTAACTTTAAATACATTATTAACAATTCCTGGAATGTTAATTCTCTTTTTGGACTGACTTATAACAAAGAGCGTGAAACATTTTTTATTCCGGACAAAGGGGTAGCGGATATTATTCTTCCTACCGCAATAGGAAAGAACCGTTCCGGTAGCGAAGTGCAGATTTTCAATAGTATTTACACGGATACGTATGCTAATTACTTAAAGAAATTTAAAGATGATCACAAAGTAGATGTTCGTTTCGGCTTTAGAACGCAAAGTAATAATTCTGAAAGCGATTTAGGTCTGGGATACAATTCTGCAACAGATGATTTTACAAGTGTAGGAGCAGGATCTAACCTTCTTCGTCAGGTTGGAGGAGCTTTGGGAGAATGGAACTGGCTGAATATTTATGCGAGTGCCAATTACAACTACCGTGATAAATATTTCCTAACTACCAGTTATGCTGTTGACGGTTCTAGCCGTTTTGGCGATAACAACAAATATTCCTTAATGACAGCCCTAACAGGAGCATGGATGGTTTCTGCTGAAAATTTCATGAAAAATTCGACAGCTATTGACTATTTCAAATTAAGAGCAACTCTTAGCGAAAGCGGAAATGATGACATAGGAAACTTTACTGCCCAAAAATATTATGTTTCTCAAAATCTTTTAGGTGTACAGGGTCTCGTAAGCGGAAACATTGGAAATCCAGACCTGCAATGGGAAAGAGTTAAAAAAATCAATTTAGGTGCTGATATTGGTTTGTTTAACGAACGTATCAATCTTTCTATGGATTTCTACGGCAAGAAAACAGCCAATATGATCGTTTATGAATCTGTAAGTGGTTTAAGCGGTTTTGATTATATAGTATCAAACAGTTCTCAAATGAGAACTTTCGGAACTGAGATGTCACTGAATGCCCGTGCTGTAAGTTCACCTGATTTTACTTTCGATTTCGGTCTGAATCTGGCGACTTATAAAAATGAAATACAAAGCCTTCCAAACGGCGATATTCTTACTCAATTTGGAGGTGCAACATACATTACATCAGTAGGCCGTGATGCTAATTTATTCTATGGTTTGCAGACCAATGGTGTTTATTCTACAACTTCTGACGCTCAGGCCGATGGACTTTCCAGACGTTTGACAAATGGAGAACTTGTTCCTTTTACAGGAGGAGACATGCGTTTTACAGATACAAATGGCGATAAAGTAATTGATGATAAAGATCGTATGGCTATCGGAAATCCAAATCCTGATTTAACCGGAAGTTTTACGGCTAATTTTACCTACAAACGTTTCAGTCTTCAGGGTCTGTTCAATTTCTCTGTAGGAAATGACCTTTACAATGGCGTACGATACAATCTGGAAAAAATGAGTGGGTACGAAAACCAAAGTATTGCGGTGGAAAATCGCTGGAGAGCTGAAGGACAGCAAACTGATATACCAAAGGCAACATGGGGTGACCCAATGGGAAATGCGAGTTTTTCTGACCGATGGATTGAAGACGGTTCTTACTTAAGGCTGAAAACTTTAGTACTGGGATATGATTTTAACGTCGCAAAAATGAAGTATATCAAGGCTGTAAAAGTTTATGCGACTGCCAACAACTTGTTTACCCTGACCAATTATTTAGGTTATGATCCTGAATTTAGTGCTACTTCTTCTTTATTTGGACAGGGAGCAGACATAGGATTAACTCCACAGTTCAGAACACTTCAGTTGGGATTGCGTTTAGGCCTTTAATTATTTACACTATAGAAAAATTTACAGATGACAACAATTAGCAATAAAACAACAAAGAGCGCTATAGTTTGGGTGATAGCACTTATTTTTAGTCTGGGCTCCTGTTCTGACTATCTTGACGTGCAGCCCGAAGACAAGCTTGTAGAAGAGCAAATGTATCGTAATTTATATGATGCCGATGCTGCGGTAATAGGCGTTTATGGAAAATTTATGGCTCTTGCTGAGAAAAACGTGATTTTGAATGAAATGCGTGCTGACCTGATGACGACAACCCGAAACTCAAGTCCTTTCCTGAAAGAAATTTCAGAACATAATGTTTCAGCCAACAATCCTTATGCAAATCCTAAAGACTTTTATGTAGTGATTCAAAACTGCAATAATGTACTCAAAAATTTCGATATCATGCTTAAGGAAAAGCGCTTTACCCAGGAGCAGTATCAGGAGCGCTATTCGGATATTGGCGCAATTCGCAGTTGGGTATATCTGCAATTGGGTATTCATTACGGAACTGTTCCTTACATCACGGAACCTATTGAAACACTAGAAGATGTAAAAAATATTTCGAAATTTCCAAGATTACAATTAAATCAGCTGCTGGATCAACTGATTTTGTTTACTGAAAATTTACCTTCAAAGAATTTATATTCATCTGGAAGTTCTTTGTTAATCAACATTGATGGATATAATACTGCAAAATTCTTTATCAACAAAGAATGTTTACTGGGAGATTTACATCTTTGGAAAGGTAATTACATGAATGCTGCTGCACATTACAAAAACGTAATGGAAACCGGAACCAGAGGAGGTGCAGATACTGAATTGTTTAATACTTACCGCATAAAATTTGCAGAGGTTATCAATCATGAAGACTTAGCTGTTGGCTATAGAAGAGACTTTACTGAAGATGCTACCTCTTTAATTAATAACAATACTCAAGGCTGGCGATCTATTTTTGCCAGAGACAGAGATGTGCTATGGAATACGGAATGGATTTGGTCTCTTCCATTTGAAAATAATTTTGCCCCAAAAAATCCATTTATCACTTTGTTTTCTAACAAAAATGGAGATTATTTGGCAAAACCTTCAGAAAGGGCTATTGATTTATGGAATAGTCAAACCCAAAACAATAATATTCCTTATGATGCCCGTGGACCAAAGTTCACTTACAATATCGTAAATGGAGATCCTGTTATTATGAAATATCTTTACAGCAGTGAAGCAGTTGCTTCAACCGGGATTGCGAATACAAAAGGACAATGGTTTTTATACCGTGCTGCAAAATTGCACCTTCGTTATGCAGAAGCTGCTAACAGGGATAACCAGCAAAAAGTAGCTTATGCGATTTTAAATAATGGTATAAAAAGGGCTTATACTCCAGATCCCGCTCCTACAGACGTTACAGATGTACAGCAAACAAAACTGTCTTTTCCTTATGATTTTGATGCCCGTATGGGAGATTATCCGTCTTTCAGAGGCAACTGGCATCGTAATGACGGTATTCGCGGTCGTGCTTATTTGAAATTTGTCGGCGCTGTTGGCGATGACGTGATTACAACTGAAAACAATATTATTAGAGAAAGTGCATTAGAGCTGGCTTATGAAGGAAATCGTTGGGAAGATTTAGTTCGTATTGCTTTACGACGAAATGATCCTTCTTTCTTAGCTGATAAGGTTTACGAAAAACTCAATAAAGAGGGAAACAGTAAAGCAAGTGAAGTACGTTCTAAGTTAATGAATGTCAACAATTGGTATTTGCCGTTTGCCTGGTAATAAATCAAAACTTTTATCCAAATAAAAGAAGCGTTAGGTATTAATATCTAACGCTTCTTTTTATTTTTGTTTTTTATGTAAATGAAAATGCATTAACTGCTGCCAAAGCTTTTGGCAGAGCATTTTCTGCAAAATCAGGAATTGAAGTTCCTTCGACACGAAAAGTGGTAACATCTGTCATGCCTAAAAAACCTAATACAGCACGTAAATAGGGTTCCGCAAAATCATAACTTTTAAAGGCGCCTTCAGAAAATATGGCTCCCGATGCAACCGATAAATACACTTTTTTATTCGTTACCATTCCTTTTGGAGTTCCATCTGCATAGTTAAACGTTAGTCCTGCCCTCGAAACCTGATCAACCCAAGCTTTTAATGCTGCCGGAATTCCAAAATTGTAAAGCGGTACTCCAATAACAATAACATCAGCTTCCAATAATTCTTTTACAGCATTGTTAGAATTTTTAATGGCTTCTTTCTGTTCAGGTGTCTGCACTTCTTCAGGAGTAAAAAATGCTCCAATTTGCGATTCATCCAAATAAGGCAGGGGTGTTTTAGAAAGATCAAGGGTCTGTATCTCAATTCCTGAATATACACTTCCTAATTTTTCAATAACTGCGCTGGATAATTTATTACTAAAGGAGGCGTCTCCTTTACTACTTGATACTATATTCAGAATTTTTTTACTCATATTTATATTTTTTTTGTTTTACAATACAAACTTATTTACATTTACTATCTCTTTTATAGTACTATCCTCAAGTATAGCGCTATACTTGAGGATAGTAACGTTATAACGATAACATGACAAGCGAAAAAGTAAATAATTTAGAATTAGTACATAATAAGGAAACGTGTTCAGGAATATTATTACCGGTAAGAGATGCTTTGGAAGTTTTAAGCGGCAGATGGAAATTACCCATACTGATTGCTTTGACAGATCGTCCGAAACGATTCAAAGAAATATCTAAAGATATTGATGGAATTACAGACAAAATGTTATCGAAAGAACTCAAAGATCTCGAAATAAACAAACTCGTAATCAGAACTGTTTACGATACTTTTCCACCAACAGTTGAATACCGAAGAACTGAACACAGCATGTCTTTAGGAAGTGTAATAATGGCTTTAAAAGACTGGGGAGATTTACATCGGAAGGAAATCATTGGTAGATAATTTTTTCAAACATAAAATTATTTTACTTTCATTTTCAATTAAGATGCCTACATTTGCAACCGTGTTGCGTTTATTTAAGGAATAATTAAACGCAAAATAGTTCCAGAGTAGAAATGAAGAAGAAGAAAATTTTATTAGTTAATCTTTTAATGTCGCTTACTGTGTTGTTAGCAATGCTGTTTCAGACATTTCATTCTTATGAACATATTTATTCGCAAATCCACGACAAACAGTGCGAACATAAATATACGCCTGGCCAAAAGGAAATTACTCATAGCCATTCTGAAGATACTAATTGTGCCATTTGTCATTTTGCATTCAGTACTTTTATTTCCAATTCTTCTCAAAATTTTTCAATTCATAATGTAAATGTCACCGCTTTAAAGGTAATATTACACCATAAATTTAGTTCTGCCTTTTTTAAAGGAAGCCTCTTTGCTTTAAGAGCTCCTCCTGCTCTCCTTTAGTTTACTATATAGTCATCGAATCAGACAGACCATTGCTTTTAAATTTAAAAGTGAATGCAACTTGTTTTTTAGTAAAAGCCAACTATCAGTAGTAAACATCTCCTTCAATTTCGTCAATATAATTTTGATCCGGAAACGCTCTAACGTTTCTGCATCAAACCATTCATTATTATAATACAACAAATAAAATTATGCTTACTGCAGAAAACCTGACTAAAAAATATGGTGACCAGATTGCTTTAAACGCTTTGAATTTAACCATCAACAAAGGAGAAATTTTTGCTCTTTTGGGACAAAATGGTGCTGGAAAAACCACTACTATCAATTTATTTCTGGGGTTTATTAAACCTACTGAAGGCGAAATTAAAATCAATAATATCTCTGTTGTTACTGATGCCGATAAAACCAAAAAAGATGTGGCCTACATTCCTGAAACGGTAATGTTGTATCCGAATCTTACGGGTTTAGAAAACCTTAAATTCTTTTCTTCCCTTGCCGGATTTAAATATTCAACCGGAGAGTTGACTTATTTTTTAACTAAAGCCGGCTTGCAGGTCACGGCGCACGATCAAAATCTGAGTGGTTATTCTAAAGGAATGCGTCAAAAAGTAGGCATTGCCATTGCCATTGCCAAACAGGCAAAAATATTATTGCTGGATGAACCAACAAGCGGTTTAGATCCAAAAGCTTCAAACGAATTCTCGCAAATCCTGAAAGAACTTTCCGCAGACGGAACAGCTATTTTAATGGCTACGCATGATATTTTCAGAGCCAGGGAAGTTGCCACACATATCGGAATCATGAAACAGGGAAATCTGGTAACGATCATTGAAGCTGATAAAATTTCGGCGAATGAACTGGAAGATTTGTATTTACAAACGGTTTAAAAAGGATTATTTTCCATCAACATAAAAATGAAACATTTATATCTATTGCTGTGCTTAATTATGAGTTCGGTTTATTTGCATGCGCAACAAACGAATTCTAAAACAAAAGACAGCATTGCTCAGGATTCCATTAAAATGGACGCCAAATTAAACGAATTACAAAACGTAGAAATCATAGGCCGATCCACCAGAAAGTACAACAGTGATTATTCTTTTGGAGCCACAAAAACAGCATCCTTAAATAAAGATATTCCACAATCTATTTCGACAGTAACCAAAGAATTAATTGCCGATAAAGCTGCTATCTATCTCGCAGATGCCGTAAAAATGACAAGTGGTGTGATACCGGCAAGTTATTACAATCAATACACCATTAGAGGAATCAGTCAAAATGAAGAAGGACAAATCATCAATGGAATGCGTACCCGCCAATATTATTTTCTACAGCCTCTTACCAGCAATATTGAACGTGTTGAAGTAATCAAAGGACCATCGAGCGCTACTTTTTCATCTGTAGATCCTGGCGGCAGCATCAATCTAGTTACAAAAAAACCACTGGCAACTGACCGAAAAGAGATAAGTCTGAGCGCTGGAAGTTTTAGCACTTTTAGAGGAACGCTTGATTTTACCGGACCTTTGAATGAATCGAAAACTTTGCTATATAGGGTAAATGCGGCTTATCAGGAAGCAAAATCGTTTCGGGATTTGGTAAACAATAAATCGTATTTGATATCGCCTTCTTTCAGTTATATTCCCAATGAAAAAACGGCCATTAATACTGAATTGATATTAAGCGACATGACTGGGATTCTCGATCGCGGACAGCCTATATTTGGTGCCGTTGCCGGACAAACAAGCTTAAATAAAACGCCAATAAGCCTGAATTTGGGCGCACCAAGTGATTTTTTCAAGTCGAAAGAAATGATTTTGACCACCAATTTCTCTCATAAATTTACTTCTAAAATTGGTTTTAATGCTTCGTACATGAAACAATCCTGGAGAGAAGATTTGCAGGAACACAGAACAACTAACGGATTTGCCGTAGACATGAACAATCAGCCGGTAACCAGTCTGGCGATGATGCAATTTGTGCAACGTCAGCAATATTGGAATGTCGACAACTTAACTGCTTTTTTAAATTTCGATTTTAAAACCGGAAAATTAAATCATAAACTCTTAACGGGTTACGATTTAAGCAGCTGGAACAAAACCAAAGGCAGCGGACAAAATGCAGCCAGAGGTTATTTGTTGAATGACGGAACGGTTGCCAGCACCTTTGTTACCGCTAACGCAGCCAATTATCAAACTACCACAATCGACGGTGTGGTTTTGCCGAAACCTAATGTAAATTATTTTAATTTAAACAATCCTACTTATACTGTAAGAAGTCCTGATGATTACACTTTGAATATCAGAACGGCATTACCATCAGCATTAACGGCTACGAATGCGATTTATATTCAGGATCAGATTCAGTGGGAAAGATTTACTTTTTTATTAGGATTAAGAAATGAATGGTTTGAAGACATTACGAATTATGAAACCAACAAGGAATTAAAGGTGAAAAAACAATCTTTACTACCTCGTGTTGGCGTTACATATGCGGTCAATACTGCCATTAATGTTTATACGACTTATCTCGAAGGCTATCAGCCACAATCGAACACAGTTACTTTAATGCCGCAAACCGGAAGTTTACCAGGCGGAAGTTTGTTTGATCCGCTAGAAAGCAATTTAAAGGAAGTAGGTCTAAAAGCCACTTTTCTTAATAATGCTATGAGTTTCAACGCTGCCGTTTACGAAATAAACCAACGTAACATTCTGATGAATGCCAACGATCCTGTAAATCCCGATTTATTGGTGACCAGAGGAGCCGAACGCAGCCGTGGTTTTGAGTGTGATCTGGCCGGATACATTACTGCAGATTGGCAAATTAACGCTTCGTACAGTTATATCGATGCCAAAATTATAAACGATCGCGACGTTTCATTAATTGGCGCCCGAAAACAAAACACGCCAAAAAACAGCGCCAACTTATGGACACGCTATAATTTCAATTCGGATTCAGCTCTAAATGATTTCGGAATTGGTTTGGGAATGCAATATCAGAGCAGCAAAATTCCTTGGTTTACCAGAGATTTTACACTTCCTGATTTTACAATATTCGACGCTGCATTGTATTACAAACCTGAAAAAAGCAATATTCAAATTGCTGTAAATGCCGGAAACGTACTGAACAAAACCTATTGGTTAGGCGCTCAGAATTATCTGAGGTTGTTTCCCGGAGCACCAAGAAATGCAACCCTTACCGTAACATATAAATTTTAATCTGTAGTTATGTCATTACATGTAGAAAATTTAATAGCCCAGCATTTTAGAAAATCTGTTTTTAAAAATCAGGCTGTTTATATCATCACGCTTTTTATTGGTCTTTTATTGCTTTATGCTGCATTTTCGGGTTGGGAAAATTACACCAATCAAAATGAAACAAGCGAAAAATACCAACATGAATCCAGAGAAGACTGGTTGAAAAATCCGGATAAAAATCCACACCGAATGGCACATTACGGGAATTTTGCTTTCCGTAAAAGTACTTCGTTAAGTGTTTTTGAATTTGGAATGGAACCGTTTTTCGGAAATGCAATTTATCTCGAAGCACACAAACAAAATACCGCCAATTTCTCTGAAGCAGGATTCTCGAACAGTATGCTTCGTTTTGGAGAAATCAGTATTGCGATGGTTTTGCAAATTTTATTGCCGTTGTTGATTTTTTTCCTCGGCTTTAATTCGGTCGCAGCCGAAAGGGAAAACGGAACTTTAAAACTACTTTTGAGTCAGGGAATCAACTGGAAACAGCTTTTACTCGGCAAAACGCTCGGAATTGCATCTGTCATGATGATGCTTTTTGTTCCAACGATAATGGTTTTGGTTTTCGTTTGGCTGTTGCTACAAAATTTCACGATTTCGGCAGATGAAACGATTAAGATGATTCTTTTTGTTTTCTTTCATTTTATCTATCTGATCTTTTTTTGTGCGATAGCCGTTTTAATTTCGGCGTCAAGCAAAACCTCAAAAAAAGCGTTGGTTTCGTTAATCGGAATCTGGTTGATTTTTACCATTATTATGCCCAGAACCACGCAGGCTATTGGCGCTTATATTTTTGAAGCTCCGTCGAAAATACAATTCAACAGTGATATCGAAAAAGATATTTTGAAACAAGGCGACAGTCATAACCCAAATGATCTTCATTATAAAGCTATAAAAGATTCTTTGCTTCGAACTTACAAAGTAGATTCGGTTCAAAAACTGCCTTTCAATTACTCCGGTTTTATCATGACCGAAGGTGAAAAAATAAGTTCGAATATTTACAACAAACATCTTGAAAGTCTGCTTGAAATTTATAAAAAGCAGAATAGTTTTTCAAAAACAGTTTCTTTTATAAATCCCTACATCGCGATGAAAAATTTATCAATGGGATTATCGAATACTGATTATGATTCGTACATCGATTTTCAGAAGCAGGCGGAAGCGTATCGTTACAGCATGGCGCAAAAAATGAATAGTTTACAGATTAAATACATCAGCAATAAAAAACCGGGACCAAAAGACAAACCGTTAATTATTGGTAAAGAACATTGGGCCGATGTACAGGAATTTCATTATGAACCAAAAGGAATTTGGGAGATTTTAAAAAGCGAAATCATTTCTGTTATCTCTATTTTCCTTTGGATTTGCCTGCTGTTTATCTTTATAAAAATTGCCGCTAAAAACCTAAAAGCCATTTAATATGTTAGCCTTATTATTTAAAAATTTCATACGATCGAAAGGCACCAAAATTGGATTGTTTTTCTTATTGCTTATCGGATTTATAAGTCTTTTGGTTGGGCATCAGTTTCAACAAAAGCAAAGCCAAAATATAACAGAAGCATCGACCTATCAAAAAGAACATATTGCGAGAAATGCTGCTTACCATTCAGACGAAATGGGGCTGCTGCTCTATTACATCAAGTTTTCACTGGTCAATAAAACGTTCCCGATAAACAGTCTGGCTATTGGGCAGCGCGATGTCAATCCGTCAATACAAAGTGCCACAATTCGGGGTTTGGAAGGTCAGAAATACGACTCTGAATTAAACAATCCAAACAATTTGATGCTTGGGAATATCGATTTTAGTTTTGTACTCATTTATCTTTTTCCTCTTTTGATTATTGCTTTCACCTATAATATTGTTTCCGAAGAAAAAGAATCCGGAACCTGGAAAATTGTTGCCACACAAAGCGATAATACGTTTTTGTATATTCTGAAATTATTCTACATCCGAATTTTAAGTTTAGTTGCCCTGTTAACCCTGGTGCTTTTTGTAGCAATTCTTTTTCTGAAAATTCCTTTTGACCAATCTCTTTTTACATTTTACATCATCAGTATTTTGTATCTGTTATTTTGGTTTGCGGTTTGTTTTTATATAGTGTCGCTGCAAAAGAATTCCAATTTCAATGCGGTGATTTTATTAACAATCTGGTTGTTTCTGATTATCATTCTGCCGGCAACCATTAATACCTATATAGTAAATAAATATCCTGTTCCGGAAGCTTTGGAACTTACGCTGAAACAGCGAAATGCGTATCATGAAAAATGGGATATGGATAAGCAAGAGACGCTCGATAAATTCTATGAGCATTACCCACAATTCAAAAAATATCCATTGCCTGATACTGAGTTCAGCTGGCTTTGGTATTATGCGATGCAGCAAATGGGCGACGACGAATCGGCAATTCAGTCTAAAGAACTGGAAACGAAATTACAGCAGCGTAATGAAGCAAGTCAGACCATTGCAAAGTTTATTCCGACGCTTCACGCTCAGATTCAGCTAAATGAAATTGCCAAATCTGATTTAGGAAACCAGCTATTATTTATGGAAAAAACTAAAGAATTTCATGAAAAAATGCGTTTGTATTTTTATCCTAAAATTTTTGAGAATGCCGATGTAAAAAAGGAAAACTGGTCTAAATTTAAAGTAGAAACTTTTACCGATGAATCAAAAATAAGTTTTGGAAAAGCTTTTCTTCCTTTACTGATTTTTAATTTATTGCTCATTGGTTTTGGATGGATGAATTTCAAAAGAAGGAAACAGAGTATTTAGGTTCTGATTACAAAACAAAAAAGACTGCCATCTATCGTAGCAGTCTTTTTTATGTTTGTTATCTGTTGATTAAGCTCTGAACAAAGCATATTTATTATAATCATATAAAACTTTATCGTAAGGCACTACTAATGTTTCTATTTTTTCAGAAGAGGGTTCAAAAACAATTCCATTGTGCTTTCTGAACAGGTAGATTTCTTTAAGGCAATTAGACAAACTCTGATGAATTTCGGTTGTAAACAATGGCAATCTGCTATCACCTGCCAATAAATCTATTTGGTAATTTGAACTGCTTTTTGAAAGATTGTTACCAATGATTCTTATCTTAAATTTTGTAGAGATCCCATGTTGTTTTCCCTGATACTGTACTACCATATCTTTTAAATTTATTAGTGGATAATTTAGGTTTAATATTACTGAATTCTGTATTAAAATTATAAAAAAAACGGAAACCGCAATAAAAACTGCCTTAAATTATATTTTTTTTAGCATCTTTTTTTTCACTGCTTTTAGCTAAATTTGAAACAACTAATTATAAAAACCTTATATCATGGAAATTAACCCTTTTGCTTTATTAGCTTCGGCTGTTGTTACTTTAGTTGTTGGCTTTGTGTGGTACAATCCAAAAGTTTTTGGAACTATCTGGATGCGCGAAAATAATTTCACCCGCGAAGAACTTCGAAAAGGAAATATGCTGAAGATTTTTGGACTTACCTATGTTTTTTCCTTAATGATTACCATGATTGAAATGGGACTGACCATCCATCAATCCGGAGCTATTGCTATGGTTGGAGGACCTCCATTGATAGAAAATGCCAAACCCTCTTTTACCGCTTTCATGGCTGACTACGGGACAGTTTACAGAACTTTCAAACATGGGGCACTTCATGGTTTTATGTCAGGTTTGTTTTTTGCTTTTCCAATCGTAGGCATCAATGGTTTATTTGAAAGAAAATCATGGAAATATATTTTTATCAATGCCGGATACTGGTTGGTAACACTAACATTAATGGGCGGAATTATTTGCCAGTTTGCCTAAGTTTATATTAAGAATAATCTATAAGCAGAAACCCGTTTGAAATAATCTTAAACGGGTTTTCTTAATAATAACTTAAACAAAGCGGGTTATTGTAAATATTATCTAATTTTGAAAAAATTAGCTTTCACTTTTGAATACAACTTATTCCTTCGAAATTTACAGCAGTGCTTCATTACTTCCTCCAGAGTGGAATACATTAGCTGAAAACAACATTTTTTTGTCACGCAATTATCTCAAAGTACTGGAAAAATCTTGTCCGGTAAATATGATTTGCCACTTTATCGGAATCTTTGAAGAGAAAAAATTGTGTGGTATAGCCGTAACCCAGTTTTTATTTGCTGAAAAACTGCAATCATTTGGAGAACGTGATAAGTGCTTAAAGACTTCTGTCCGGAATTTTGCCTTTAAAAATTTTGCTTCCCACGTATTATTTGTCGGCAATAATATGCTGACAGGTCAAAACGCCTTTGCTTTCGATAAAAACATAAAGGAATCAAAAGCAATTAAGACACTTCATAAAGCAATCAGTCAGCTTAAAAAAGAGTTGAAAGCAAGTGGAAAAAAAGTTCACATAACCAGTGTAAAAGATTTTACAGCTTCAGAAATTGAACCTTTACAGGCTGAATTCAAAAACAATTTCACGTTTTCGACACAGCCCAATATGATTTTCGAAATCAATGAAAACTGGAACTCTGAACAGCATTATATTGACGCCCTTTCAAAAAAATATCGTGATCAGTACAAGCGAGCACGCAAGAAAGCTGAGGGAATAACAAAACAAAAAATGTCTTTGTCTGACATTAGACAATATGAAGACGTTATTTATGAATTGTATTTTCATGTGGCTAAAAATGCGCCATTCAATACCTTTTTCCTGGCGAGGAACCATTTTAGCTTTTTTAAGGAAATCATGCAGGATGACTTTTTGCTGTATGGTTATTTTCTGGATGGTGAATTAATAGGTTTCAATACGCTCATTAGAAATGGAAATGTTATGGACACGTATTTTCTCGGTTATAACGAAACTATACAACGTGAGAAAATGCTCTATCTCAACATGCTTTATGATATAATTGCCTATTCAATCAATCAGGGATTCAGGGAGATTGTTTTCGCCCGAACTGCGTTGGAAATCAAAAGTTCTGTTGGAGCCAAGCCAATAAAAATGTACGGATTGATTACGCACAGTAACGCTTTAATCAATCATAACATCGGGAAATTATTTGATTATCTGGAACCTAAAACCAATTGGCAGGAACGAAATCCCTTTAAATAAAAGCTTCGGCAAAATATAAATTTGCCGAAGCTTTTATAATTTAGGGTACTGCAATTTTCATCTGTTTATGCAGGATATGAACTTCAAGGGATGTTTGGGCACCGCAATATTCCCCGTCTATTTGGAAATTTACAGGATAATTGGTTTTTATTTCTGCCTTATCAGTCGAAATAATTACAATATCTTCCGAATCTATTGGCATATTGCCGGTTATAATTTTTCCAAGTAATAAAATATCAAGACTTTTTAATATTATCAATTCGAACTTTCCATCGTTCATAGCACCATTTGGATTGATTGTTACACCGGTTCCATATTTTTGTGAATTGGCAATAACAACTATTCTTGCCGTATATTCTTCGGTCTTTTTATTTGCAGTAATGGTTGCAACAAAAGGCTCATTAGAATCTGTCAGGGTCGTGTAGGCCTGCAAAGCATAGCCCCAAAAACCACGCACATCACTTTCTTCATAATTCTTAACCAAGTCGGCATTAATACCAATATCACTCAAATGAATACTTTTTTTGCCGTTAATGCAAATCATATCCATTTCTATATAATGATGTAAAAAAGCAATTTTGAGGTTTTCCTCAATTCCGTCCGGCAGATTCAAATCTACCGAAAGTCCGTTTGCGGATCCTGCAGGTAAAATTCCGATTACAACATCGTGTTCTTCCATTGCTTCCGCTACCATTTTTATGGTACCGTCACCACCGGCAACTATAATTCGTTCCGGATTATATTGTTTATATATCGATTGTATTTCTTTTGAATCATTTTTCCCTGTAGTTTCATACACTTCCAAATCAAAATGATTAGTGGCTGCAAACTCTTGTACAGCCTCGATTAAATCTGCTTTATCTAAATCTCCTGAAATAGGATTTACAACAAAAAGGACATTCTTTTTCACAATTTTATTTTTAAAACCAATTAAAATAATTAATTTACATGCTACTATAAATATACGCAATTAATGAAACCAATTTTACAATTATATCGGGGTTATGCTAATGAAGAAGAATTAATTGTGATGGGGCATGTTTTTAAACGGACATATGACTATGATTTTCAGAAAAAGAACTTAAAAAATGCCCGTTCTATCATCAATCAGTTTAGGATAAAAACGATTCAGAATTTTGATATTTACCTGAAATGCGGCAGTATGGAGATTCATACCAAAACACTGGATGACGGTTATTTTAAGTTTTGTATTCCGGTCGAAAAGGAAATGAATTTTGGATGGATGGAATATGAAGTCAGCATTAAGGACGGCTCAGAAACCATAACCTCAAAAGGGAGTTTTATCAGGCCTCACAAAGGCAATTTGGGAATTATTTCTGATATTGACGACACTTTTCTCATTTCGCACACGCGAAATGTTTTTAAAAAAATGTACATTTTACTTTTTAAAAATGTAAATGACCGAAAAATTTTTAAAGATGTAGTGCCCCATTATCAGGCTTTGAGTTCGGCCGGAAGAAATAATAAAGAAGAAGAAAATGCTTTTTTTTATGTTTCGAGCAGTGAGTGGAATTTATATCGGTTTATTGTAAAATTTACCAGGATTCATAAACTGCCAAGAGCAGTTATTTTACTAAAAGATATCAAAAGAGGCCTCACGGATTTCTTTATGAGCGGACGCGGAGACCACAATCATAAATTTGACAAGATAAAACATGTCCTTGAATTTTACCCAAATTTGAAATATGTTTTATTGGGAGATGATTCTCAGCAAGATCCATTTTTGTATGAACAAATCTGCAAAATTTTCCCGGTAACCGTAATTGCTATATATATTAGACAAACGGGTAAGAATAAAAAAACAGAAGTCAAAAAAATCATGAAAAACATGGAATCACTGGATGTTGCTGTCTGTTATTTTAAAGATAGCAGTGAAGCTATTATGCATTCGAAGTCGATTGGTATTATTAAATAAATTTTGTTTCAGTTTTCAGATTCAAGTTTTTCGCTATCGTGAAACTTGAAACAATAAGAACTTGAAACTATTTCCTAGCCCGGATTATAGTGAAAAGCCCGGAGCAAAAAAGCCTGAATTTCCTGTTGTAAAAAAGCGACTTTAGAAGCTCTTTTTACAACATTGGAAATCCAGGCTTTTTTGTGAGGACTTGAAACGGAAAGCCGGAAACAGCTCCTGAAAATTATTTTAAGCGCTAAAATTATCTATTTCTTCCTGAACGATTTCCCAGTCTAAAAGCAATTGATCCAGATCAGCTTTCTTTTTGTTGTAGGCTGTAAAAAAAGACGCATCTTCAATATGTTTGTCATAATTTGAAGCCAGCATTTTATCGTCGTGCTGAATGTCTCTTTCTAATTGTTTGATTTGGCTTTCGATTTTGCTCAATCTGTTTTGCAGTGCTTTTCCTTTTTTCTGGTCTTCGTAGGAAGTTTTATTGCTTTCTTTTGGAGCAGCTGCTTTTGCAACATCTTTTTTCTCAACTTCACGCATGTTTTCAAGATTGCGTTGTTCTAAGAAATAATTGATATCACCTAAATATTCTTTTATTTTTTGATCCTTGAATTCATAAACAATATTTGACATTCCCTGAAGAAAATCCCTGTCGTGCGAAACTAATAATAAAGTTCCACCAAATTTTTGAAGAGCTGCTTTTAAAACATTTTTAGATTTGATGTCTAAGTGATTCGTAGGCTCATCCATCAGCAACACGTTGATGGGCTGCAACAATAATTTACAAAGCGCCAAACGGTTACGCTCGCCTCCGGAAAGTACTTTTACTTTTTTCTCGACATCATCACCACGGAACAAAAAAGAACCTAACATGTCACGAACTTTAGAACGGTTTGTGTCCATTGCAGCGTCTTCCATGGTTTGAAGCAAAGTGATTTCACCATCAAGATATTCAGCCTGATTTTGGGCAAAATATCCTAACTGAACATTGTGTCCTAATTTGATGTTTCCCTTGTATTCGAATTCGTTTACAATAGCTTTAATGAAAGTAGATTTCCCCTGACCATTTTGACCCACAAAAGCAATTTTACTTCCGCGTTCTACCAATAAATCAATATCTTTCAAAATGACTTTATCGCCATAGGCTTTGGTCACATTTTCTGCTTCAACTACTACCCTTCCCGGTTCTTTTGAAACTGGAAAAGAAATATTCATAACCGAATTGTCATCTTCATCAACTTCAATACGCTCTACTTTATCTAATTTTTTAATCAACGATTGCGCCATTGAAGCTTTGGAAGCTTTTGCACGGAATTTCTCAATTAACTTTTCTGTTTCTTCAATTTTTTTCGCCTGATTCTTTTGCGTTGCCAATTGCTTTTCGCGGATTTCATGGCGCAATTCTAAATATTGAGAATACGGTTTATTGAAATCGTATGCTTTTCCTAAAGAAATTTCAATAGTACGATTCGTAACATTATCCAAAAACATTTTATCGTGCGAAACAATTACGACAACTCCGGGATAATTACGAAGGAAACTCTCTAACCAGATGATACTCTCGATGTCTAAGTGATTGGTTGGCTCATCCAGAAGCAATACATCATTTGATTGCAATAATAATTTTGCCAATTCGATACGCATTCTCCAGCCTCCTGAAAATGTTTCGGTTTGATTATTGAAAACATCTCTTTTGAAACCTAAACCTAAAAGAATTTTCTCTGTATCTCCCACATAATTGTAACCTCCAAGAAGTTCAAAACGATGTGTATAATCCGATAAATCTTCAATAATCTGACCGTATTCTTCACTTTCATAATCGGTTCTGGTCACCAACTGATGGTTTATTTCTTCCAGCTTTTTTTCTACAACTTTAATTTCTGTAAAGGCTTCGTAGGCCTCTTCCAAAACTGTTCTTCCCTGCTCAAAATCAATATCCTGGCGTAAAAAACCCATACGGATATCTTTCTCTTGTGAGATAACCCCTGAATCAGGAGCAAAATCCCTTGCTAACATTTTAAGCATTGTCGATTTACCTGCTCCGTTTTTACCAACAAGGCCTACGCGGTCGCCGGCACCTAAACGAAAAGTAACTTCTTCAAATAAATATGTTCCTCCAAAAGAAACCGAAAGATTGTGTATGTTAAGCATAATTTCTTGACTATTATTACAGGAAGTAAAGGTTTTAAGTATCTTATTTACTTTACTTTTTGAAAGTGCAAAAGTATGACAATTAATTGAAGTTTTGGCTGTCGTTTTAAAAACAAAAAAACGGATGAAAATCTTTTGACTTCCATCCGTTTTTTTGTTTTGAATTATTTTGATTATGCTTCTTTCGGCTCTGGAAATAAAACCGATAAAAGCACGGAAATTACAAGAATTCCACCAATAACGATTAGGGAATAAATAGATTCGATATGGTAAAACGGAGCAATAATCATTTTGATACCAATAAAAGCAAGGATAATTGCCAGTCCGTATTGTAATTTACTGAATAAGTGAATAAAATTATCAAGTAAAAAGAATAAAGCCCTTAATCCTAAGATGGCAAAAATATTTGATGTGTAAAGGATAAACGGATCATTTGATATGGCAAAAATTGCCGGAATAGAATCAACCGCAAAAAGTAAATCCGTAAATTCTATTACTGCAACTACAACCAAAAGTGGTGTAGCCAATTTTTTTCCGTTTTCGTATGTAAAGAATTTATCTCCATCGTATTTATCAGAAACGCTGAAAAACTTTCTAATCAGCCTTGCTCCTCTTGTATTGTTGTAATCCTCATCATCATCTTCATCACCCGCAGACCAAGACTTGATTCCGGCATATACCAGGAACAATCCAAAGGCAGTCATGATAAGATTAATATCGTATTTAAATCCTTCAAGTCCCGCAAGATTCAATAATTTATTTAAATAGGTCAGTTCTATTAGGAAAGCTCCTGAGAATATAAATATTGCTCTTAAGACAAGGGCTCCGATAATTCCCCAAAACAACACCTTGTGTTTGTTTTCGTTTTGTACGTCAAAGAATTTAAAAACTAATATAAAAACAAATAAATTATCTACAGAAAGTGCTTTTTCTATCCAATAAGCAGACTGAAATTCGTAAAATTTGGCAGCACCGGCAAAGTGATAAATTAAACCACTGAAAATCATGGCCAAACTTATCCAAACCAATGACCAGGTTATGGCTTCTTTGTTACTTACTACATGACTTTTTTTGTTGAAAATTCCCAAATCCAGCAATAGCATGATCACAACTGCGACTGCAAACACTATTATAAGTCCTGGATGTTCTGAAAAAATAGGGTGTTGATTCATTTTTAAATATTAATTAGGTTAGATTTTAAATTATTTATTGGCCATTGTAACTACTATAACACGTCCTCCTTCTTCTTTTGACAGTAGTATTTTTTTACCATCTGTAAGCTCCAGCATTGATCCGACAGGAATTTCTTTGTCTTCAGTAACATCTTTTAATGAGGTTAATTTTTGATTGACAAATACCCACTTATCCTTATAAAAAGTAAAATAACCAACCGGTATTTTTTGTTCGGCTGTCAGCTTTTCATTTCTGGCAATATTACGATTAACATGCCATTGAAACAAGTATTGATCGTGATAAACCATGAGCCTGTGATTTTCCGGTTTCCAAACGGTATCCTGAAACTGATAATACAAGTCCAAAACCGGAAGTGTTCCTTTATGTGAGGTATTGCAAAATGGGCATTTTGGCGTATTAGTGTTGTCGAAAACGTACCATTTTTGCTCGCAGGAAACATTGTGGCATTTTTGCATTAAATCGGTTGTTTTGAGCAATGCGATTTCCCATTCTTCGGCATTTGGCCTCTGAATTGGATTGTGTAATCCGTCTATAAAAACTTTATCGAACAATGCTTTTAAATAGGGACCTGTAATCGTATAAGGCAGCTTTGTATTATCTGCCCATGGCAACTCCCATTTCGATACCTGACTGATTTTTGGTCTGTTCATTGGGTCTGTCGGATGTTCTATAAACATTGCTTTTTCACCCATTGACAACAAATCATCTTTTTCTGTATCCAAATGATGAACTTTTCCTCCTTTTAACGGATGCCTGTGCAATAAAAACATATAAATTAAAACCGGTAAAGCATGTAAATCCGTTAATCTGCTTGGTAATTTTCTATCTGGATCAGTTTTATTCAAATGTTTAGTTGAAAGCACTTCCGGAGCAATAAATTCTGCTGTACCTATTACTTCTGCGGGAAATAATCCGGGAACAACTAATCCGTCCAAATCAATCATACAAGCCGATTTAGTAACTGGATCGATCAGGACATTGTTATATGACAAATCAGAATGTGCCAATCCCATTGCGTGCATCTTTTTTACCCCACGGGTAAGATTAACACAAACCTGAAAATAACTCAGCCAATCGCCTAATTCTGATTTTGCTACACGAAGGGGAAAATGCGTGTTTCTAAATTTAGAACCTGCAAACCATTTTCCGTTCTTTTCTTTCCCCTGAATCAAATCGCTGGTTTCGTATCCCTTTTTAAAAAAAAACTTTGAGTTGTAAATCGGCACAACGATTCCGGTTAAGCCATTGTATTCAATGACGTCTGTAGGCCATCGGTAAACTTCATTCAGGTAATAATCGCCGGCATCACCGTTTTGAATCTGAGTTAAATATTTATTCGTAATTCTTTGTAATCTTTCTTTTTGATTGGAATCTAATTTATCCCTAAAAATGGCTACCACATATTTTCTGTCAGGACTAAAATACACATCTTTCACACCACCGCGCATAGGCTCACCATTATCAATAAACTGATATGATTTTGCAACGTCATTAATTGATCTTACTGTAATTGTATTCATCCTTAATAAATTATTGCAAGAGTTCTGTCGTCGTGATTTCCGGGACTCCAAAAATCCATCCAATCCGAAAGCTGCTGCGCAATTTCAGTATTTTCTTTGTCAAAATCAACCTTAATCCCATCCTCATTTTTGCCTTTTAAATCTTCGAGAAATTCGTTCCATTTTTCGATTTTTTCCAAATTAGCTTCAACCACAAATTTAGGATCGTAAATTCCGTCAGTCATAAGCACTAAATAAGAGAAATCATCCACAAATTTAAAACCAAATCGTGTCGGAAATTTTTCGTTTTGAAAAATTTCAGGCATAGTGATAAAGCGTGTACCTCCTCCATATTCACCAACATCGAGCCAGTTCATTAATTTGATTTCTGTAAAATCTTTGTTTAATAATCCGATTGGACAATCGCCGATTCCAAAAGTTAGGATCGCATATCCAAAATCATATTTTTTTACCAAGGCAAAAATCAAAGTAGCATGAAAATCTTTCAGCTCAGTCTCATTTTTTATCGCAAATTCTTCTATTTTTTGATGTGAAAAATGTACTGCTTTTGAAAGATTTTGATATACAAAATAACTTATTTTTTCAGATGTTTCGTCAGTTTGTTTTTGATGGTGTTCTACTGCGATCTGATCAAATTCATTTAGACTTTCGGAATTTAAATTTTCTTCAAAATACTGAATAACAGCATTACAAGCTATATTTGAACCTTTTCTTGATAATTTTGCAGAACCTGCACCATCTGAAACTGCCAAAATACTCCAGCCAATTTTTTTCAGGTTTTTAAATGCAAAATCATCTTCCCTAAACGAGCCTACATTAGCATGACTTCTTCCTCTTTTAGAAGCTATTACAATATTTTTATCTGAAAATTTATCTGAAACTGCTTCGTTATCCGCTTTCCAGAAAACATCGCTTTTATCGCTTTCCAAATTTTTCCACAATGATTTTGGATCAGGATTTATGATGAGCGTTAGTGTTTTTTCATTTAAAGGAGAATCTTCTGTTTCCCCTTCAACCCTAAATAACATTGTTATTTTTAAATCACCACTTATACAAGGAGTTCCGGTTAATTCATCATTTTGATTAAATTCAAGACCCGTATTTTCTAAACCTTTAATTTCAAAGGAAACAACATCATCCCATCCTAAAGTATTGAAATCAATTTTTGCATCATATTTTTTATTTACAGTTCCGTTAGGTATTGAGACAGTCTGCGTCAAAATATCGTCAATTCTGTTTTTCAATATCCAGTTCTGCATAATCATTTTTTGGTTTTCCTGAATTATTTTTACTGCATTCACATTTTTTTCATTCGCAGCAAAGTCAGCAAATAGAGCTTCTTTATGAGAAGGGATGTCTATTTTCTTTTGAGCCAGAAAAGACTGAATATATCTTTTGGTTTCTCTCACAATTATCCCTGCGTTCTGCTTATATCAAAACCACCTTCACCATAGCCATAACTTCCCTGATTATTGCACCATGGGCAGGTATTAATATCATCCTCTCCAATACAGTGTATCTTGCCACAGACGCAAACTGCAAAAGCAATTTGGTTGCCGCAACAAGGGCAATGCGGACCGCCTATTAGTTCCTCTGTATTTACTTTATTACTAAAATTTGCTGAATCGGCCAGTTCAAAATAAGAATGGTCAACCTGATATGCACCAACTAACTTATAGCTTTTAGACGACAATTCGATTCCGGCATAAACGGATTCTGCAATTGTTTTTAGATATTTAATTAAATACGGTCTTTTAGTATTTTGACACTTTCCGTTTAAAACCACAAAATTGTCATCGACATATTGACGGTTTGGTTCCACTTTTGTTAAATCTATTTTTGAAACTGTTTCCCCGTCTAATTTCGCTAATTCGAAACCGCTTGAATTATTTTCAACACTTATACTACTGGTTTTAATGGAATCTGTTACCCATTTAAAAAATTCTTTGTACGACTGCACATTAGTGTTTTTAAAATGCAGGACATTCTCTGTAAGTTCCCCTAATAATTTTGTATCTGTTTCGTTTCCGAAAGAAATCGCAATTAAATTGGCAGTTCTCTCCCAGTTTCGTTTCCATTCATTTATAGCAGAATGGCTGTCATCTGTTGGAACTCCGTCTGTAAATAAGAAAATGATGGGCTTCCAGTCACCTTTTACTTCATAAGTGGTCTTAACTATATTACTTCTTAATTCATACATTAAATGACCTAATCCTTTGCTCAAAGAAGTACCGCTGCCGATTGGAAACTTTGGAGGATAAAAGCTCACTATTTCCTGCAAAGGAACTAGTGTTTTGGGCTGTCCTGCAAAAACAATGATAGAAACAAAAACAGTTTCCAGAGCATGTGGATCTGTTTTTAAAGCCTGAATAATTGTCGCTAATCCTTCTTCAACCTGTTGAATAGGCTCTCCAACCATTGACTCCGAAATATCGATTAGAAAATATATGGGTAATCTTCTCATTTAAAAGGAATTAAATCATTAAAATAATATAACTATCATCTGCGTTATATAATCGCTAATTCAATATTATCATTCTTCTAAGCATGGATCTTGGTGAGTATATCATTAAAAATTGATGGGAATTTTCTATACTGAAGTTCTGGTTTAAGAAGATAAACTTATTCTTAAATAACTACAATTATTTCACTTGGCGGTGGTGGTAAGACTACATTTTCTCCCGTTCCCTGACTTTTATTGCCTTGTTCTATAGTTTCAGAAACCCATTTAAAAAATTGTCTCAATGCAGCGCTATCCGCTGATGCCAAGTGTACTACGTTATCCGTTAATTCTTTTAAAATTTCATCATTTGCCATGTGTCCGGCAGCGCAGCCTACAACAGCTCCAAAACTCAAATTTCGTATTTCCTGGACTTTCTCTCTGTACAACTTAATATCAGAAGGCTTTCCATCTGTAAAAACGAACAATAACGGTTTCCAATCACCCTTTTGAGTAGCTGAACCTTTTATCACATCCGTCTTTACTTTTTGAATAACAAAATCCAAACCTGCTCCAGTATTGGTTGGGCCGCTTTGAGGACAGGTGATTTCCGGAAGCTGAAAATTTACCAATTCTGTTAAAGGAACTATTTCTTTAACTTCCCGATCATACGTTATGATGCTAATCCAAAGAGAATCTAAAGCCTGAGCATCTGAACGTAATGTATTAACCATACCACTTAAGGCGTTATTCAAAGCCTGAATTGGTTCTCCATACATAGAACCTGATGTATCCAATAAAAAATAAACGGGTAGTCTTCTCATATTATTCTAAAATAATTAATTATTGAAAAATGATGTAGAACAGATTTATGAATGGAGAATTAAAATCTTAAAGATAAGACTGAATAATTTTATGAATTGTCTGCCCCAGGAAAGTATCGTCTGTTGGATCTCCGATAGCACTGAATTTCCATTCACCATTACGTTTATACAATTTACCCATAATAATGGATCGTTTGTTTACGTATTGTGAATTGGCAGAAACATTATAGGAAGCAAATTCAGAAACTACTTTTGTTGGAGTGCCTTCATACATTCTGATTTTTGCATACGGAATTTGAGAAAAATCTTCTTTTCCCGCATTGTTCAAAAAGAAAAAAATCTGATTCACTTTAGCATCAACTTTAGAAAGATCTACAGTAATAATTTCATTATCCAGACCGTCATCTCCACCTGTATCACCTGCAAGATCGTCACCCGTGTGTTTTAGGGCACCATCAACACTTAATAATTTACCTTTTGGCAGGCCAAACTGCTGTAAAACTTCTTCTCTGTATAATGGCGAATATAAATGATCACAAAGTTTATTCTGATCATCAATCAGCACACAGCTTAAATCCAGATCAATTTCGGTTACGTTTTTTGATAATCCTAAAAATCCTTTTGTTTCTATTGCTCCCCAGTTTACACCGACACAAAAATTGATTAGTGATTCCCCGCTCGATTTAATTAAATCAATTTTTTGTCCTTTGGTTAAGTTAATTGCCATAGATAATGGGTTTTAGTTAGTTATATTTATTAAGATAATCCTGCAAACCACCTTTCATTCCTATTCCTACTGCTTCAAATTTCCACTCGTCATTTCTTTTGTAAATTCTTCCAAATTCAACTGCTGTTTCAATAGAAAAATCTTCATCAAGCTCATACTTCACCAATTCTACATTTGTCTGATCTAAAATTCGGATATATGAATTTCTGATCTGACCAAAATTTTGTCTTCTTGTATCAGCATGGTGAATTGTTACCACGAATGAAATTTCATTAACCTCCTGAGATATGTTTGACAAATCAATTTGTATTTTTTCATCATCTCCATCTCCTGCACCTGTTAAATTATCTCCTGTATGCGTTACTGCTCCATCAGGTGATTTCAAATTATTATAATAAACAAAATGGTTGTCATTAGGAATTTTACCATTAGCCCCAACCAAAAAAACGGAAGCATCTAAGTCAAAACTTTCTCCTGTACTGCTCGAGTTACTGTCCCAGCCAAGCCCAACAGTAAATTTTGGTGCACCAATACTTTGTCTTTGACCTTTTTCTAAATTAATTGCCATTCTATTTGTCTTTAATTAATATTAATGTTCAACATTGTTTTTAAAATATTCGTCTGCTCATCTACATTTTGTAAATCCTCTAAGAAGTCTACAGACGAAATTTTATTCAGGTAATCTTTTAATACCTCCTGCACACTTTCAGGAAGAGATGTTTTTATAGTGCCCAATTCTAACTCCAGCAAGGCATTTTTTTCTTCCAGTTCGGCAATTATTTCACCTTTTGCCGAGTGGTTTTTTGAGATATTAATATCTTTTACCATATCTGCTTCGATAAAATGAAAAGATTTTTCGTTTCCAATAAAAACAAATTTATCGTTAGAATCCCGAAATTCATACACTTCAATAATCTCATTATTACAAACTAAACCGCATAAAAATTTAATTTTAAATTTAAGTATATTCAATCTGCCCAAAAGCTTTTTCTCAAACTTAACATATTTGTTTTCGTAATTCTTTTTATTGACAGCCGTAAGTCTTTCATACTGATCAATGCTAATTTCCCTGTAAAACTCTGATTTAATTCCGTCAGAGAAAGACATGATTTCACTCCAATCAAAAAAGCTGTGACTGTCTGATGCCAGTATCTGGTACAGTTCTTCAATTTTTTTTGACATCTTTTGCCCATGCTGTTTTGCAAAATCAGCAAATTTTTCTTCTCCAATTTCAAATTTCAGCTTTGCAATGATATCCTTATTGATGTAAATTTCATCTGAAATAAGCGTGTAGTGCTGTTCTTTAGATTTTTTAATCTTTTGAAACAAATCAATAAGGCTGTTAGTAAACTGAATATGAAACAATTCTAACTTATTTATGTCTAATGTTTGATTCTTTTGAAAAAGAGAATGAATTACTTTTGTTCTTACCAAAACGCCAACAAAATCCTTATGGTTAAAAAAATTGGACAACAATTTTAAAACCACCAGTTTTCTGTTACTATCTTTTATTATCTGAACGTATCTTTCTTCTTCCTCTTGCATTCAATAATCCTTCCTTATTCAAATTAGCTTACAACACCTTTTCTTAATTCTGTCTCCAGGCTTTGCAATCCTGCATCAAGCTGCCTTCTAGTTTCGGTACCCTGCTCATGTATTTGTTTAACCTCAGTCAGGGTATCTATTAATGATTTTGTAGTCATTTTTAAAGTTTCCAGTGAAACGATGGTGTTTTCATTTTCCTTAGCCACTTCAATACTGTTTTGCTTCAGCATTTCGGCGTTTTTCTGTAAAATAGTATTGGTAGTTTCAGATACTCTTCTTTGAACCTCAATATTTTGCTTTTGTCTTTGAAGAGCTACAGCAAGTGTCAGTTGGTTTTTCCAAACCGGCATTGTTGTAGTCAAAATAGACTGTGCTTTTTCAGCAATTGATGTGTTGTTGTTTTGAACCACACGTATTTGTGCCAGAGATTGCAGCATAATGAAACGAACAATCTTCATATCAGCCAGACGTTTGTCAAGACGGTTTATGAAATTTCTTTTGTCTGAAATTTGATAGTCCTGATATTGTGTCGGATTCCCTTCCATTACAGCAAGTTCTTCATTTAATTCCTTAAAACGAATCTGACCTGCAATAACATGTTTTTCCATTTCATGAATTAACCCGACATTTCCATCAAACATGGTTTGAAGAGCACTGTTATCCTTAACAGAATTAATCATTCCTGCTTTGACCTTATTACTGATTTTATCAATGTTTACAGTAATCTTATCGTATTGCTGGAACAGCTTTTTTACATCTATGACAAATTTATTCAGAAGTGGAATTTTAGAAAGAAATCTTTTAAACGGTCCCTGATCAAGCTGGTCTACATCAACATAATTTAATTCTGTCAGTAAATCATTAATCAAAGTTCCTACTTCGCCAGAATTATATGTTCGAACATTAGTTAAAAAAGTATCACTTTGCTTTGCTATTGAATTTTGGATTTCCGCACCATAATTCAGTATTGAATTGGCATCATTTTCATTTAACTGATTGGAAATAGATTTGTAATTACTTGCTTCGGCTTCAGTGATAGAAGCAAGATTTACATTACCGTCTTTATCAATTAAAGCAGTATTCTCCTGAGGAACTAGTTGATTATCTACCATAACTGATTTTATAAATGATTCTGTTGAATTGTAATAATCGTTTGCTCTAGTTTTTTATCATTTGTAGGAACTCCGACAGCACTAAATTTCCATTCTTCGTTTCTTTTATAAAAAACCCCAAGTACCATAGAAACATTTCCTGCGAAAGAAGCATCGTTTGCAATATCAAAACGGGCAAATTCCTGGCTTACTTTTGTTGGAGTTCCTTCATAAATACGAATAGATGCAAAAGGAATATCTTTAAAATCCTGACCTCTGAAGCTATTAATAAAAAAAGCAACGTGATTAGCAGCCGGCGTTAATTGTGAAAAATCTAATGTAATAACTTCATTATCCAATCCGTCATCTCCGTTTAAATCACCTGTCAAATCATCTCCACTATGTTTTATGGCACGATCATTTGATATTAATTTCCTGAAATTTACAGAATCAATATGGTTTTTCTTGTCATCATAAATGGCACAGCTCGCATCAAGATCTACCGGTTCTTTTTTGGTCCCGAAAAAACCTTTTTTCTCAATTGCTCCCCAATTTACACCTACACAAATGTTTTGTAGTTTTGTACCGTTACTTTTTTCAAGATTAATACGTTGTCCTTTTTCTAAATTAATTGCCATGTTGTTAATTATATTTGTTTAAGTAATCTTCTAATCCGCCTTTCATTCCAACTCCAATAGCTTCAAATTTCCATTGTCCTTCTCTATTGTATATTCTTCCAAATTCAACTGCCGTTTCAATTGAAAAGTCTTCTTCCAGTTCATATTTAACGACTTCAGTATTATTACTGTCATCCACAATTCTGATAAATGAATTTCGAACCTGACCAAAATTTTGTTTTCTGTTTACTGCATCATGAATAGTAACAACAATACAGATTTCTTTGACAGCAGGGTTAATTTTTGTCAAATCTATTCTTATTTGTTCATCATCTCCTTCTCCTTCCCCTGTCAGATTATCACCGGTGTGAATTACAGCATCATCCGGGGATTTTAAATTATTATAAAAAACAAAATGAGAATCAGAGATTATCTTTTTATTGTCTCCCAATATAAAAACAGAAGCATCAAGATCAAAACCTGATCCGGTGCTGCTATTATTTGTATCCCATCCTAAACCAATTGTAAATTTTGGAGCGTTTATATTTTCACGCTGTCCTTTTTGCAAATTTATAGCCATGTCCTAATCTATTTTTATTACATTAATGTTCGTTTTGTATTCCAGAATTTGATGATAATTATTACTTATAGCCAGATGAAATAATTCGCTGCTTTTTTTCGCAGAAATATTGGTTACTAAAAAACTAAATTCATCTGCACTTAGACTTAATATAAACTTTACTATTCGTGTATTGTATTGAAAATGTTCACTGTTAATTATTGAAACTATATCTTTAACATTGTGAACAGCATAATAATTGTAGTGATTTTCAATTTTAGGATGAATCTCCTTATTTGCAAGTTCTGCGAAGTAAACGAAAATAAAATTGCCTTTCACATCATACTGATTCAAAATTTTATTTACTGTATGTTCATGACTTCCCGTTATTTTTATATCGTCAACAAAAATGCAAAGTTTTTCGTTAATAAAATTTCGATCAATATAATAGGTATCATTTGAAATTAAATTCACCCTTTCATTAAAATCTAAATTACCATAATCTGTAACATAAGTTTGATTTCTGTAAATCTTCGATTCAATGCTTGCTTTTTTTCCATTTTTAAATAAAAAGCTGTTTAATTCTTTTTTAAAATAATAACACAAAAAATTGGATGCTGTTGGTATTGATAAATACGGACTTGGCAAAATAACAATTTCCTGGTTAGAAAGAAGTAATTGCCTAAACTCATCAACAAATCCGGCAAATAAATCCTTTGCAAATTTTTCAGCATAGAACTTATCACCAAATTTAAAACGACTGTATTCTTTTTCCTCAAATGGACAATTATCCTGACTAATAATCTTATGTAAACTATAACTTTTATTCACTTTTAAATTTTTAATAGATGCGCTTCAAATCCAAAATTAACTGCTCCATCATAATCAGCAATACTATTATCACCAATATGCAGTATTTCTTTTTTTTCTGTTTTTCTTAATTTATTGACCTGATCAAAGACCAATTGAAACATTTCATTGTTTGGCTTTGAAAACCCTACTTCATC